>TARA_B110000014_G_scaffold264255_1_pt1 | contig 11505 bp, 7 predicted proteins | sample TARA_B110000014 | Tara Oceans TARA_B110000014 (sample SAMEA4396468) | marine metagenome | biome: Westerlies Biome; feature: [MES] marine water layer (ENVO:01000295) within the mesopelagic zone...; material: water (ENVO:00002006), including particulate matter (ENVO:01000060) such... | reverse complement strand
AAAATAGGCAATTTTAATAATACTGAATCTCTAAAAAATCTTCCTCTATCAGTTAAAAAGATTAACCACATCGTTATAAAAGAAAAGACTATTATTAAAGAGAAAGTTCCCAAATTATTACTTAGCCATTCTCCAGCATCAAGTAACATCTGAGTATAAATTGGCAACTCTGCATTTAATTGAGCATAAACAGAACTGAACTGAGGAATAATAAAAGCAAACAAAACAACTAAAACTACTCCTAAAAAAAATAATATAAAAGTTGGGTAATACATTGCTGATTTCACTTTTCGCTGTGTGTCTTCCATAGATTCTAAGTATTTAGCTAATTCTTCTAAGGTCACAGATAATTGACCACTCACTTCACCTGCTTTAACTAATGAAATATATAAATTATTAAATACTCCAGCATGTCTATTTAATGCATCTGATAATAATAAACCTTTTTTGACATTTTTTTCTATATCATTTAATACTTTTCTGAAAGTTCTATTTTTTTCTTCTTTAGATAAAAAAGTAATTGCCTTTTCTAATGTTAGACCTGCATTAAACATAGTTGATAATTGCCTTGTAAAAAACACTAAACTAGTAAGTGGAACTCGGTTTTTTAATTTATCTATAGACAAATTAAACCTCTCCATAAAGGGGGCCATAAAATCAAAAGAGGTGTCTCTTTCAGATATTTTAATAATAGTTAAATTTTTAGAAACCAGAGAGGTGGAAGCTTCTTGAATATTAGAAGCAGAAATAACACTTTCTATTCTCTCACCTTCTTGATTTCTTGCTATATAAGAAAATTGGGACATTAATTATCTTCAACCGTAGCTCTGAGAATTTCTTCAACAGTACTAATTCCTTGATTGATTTTTTCTATACCTGCTTCACGAAGAGGTGTCATTCCATTTTTAATAGCCTGGGCTTTGATTTCAAATTCACTTTTACCCTCAAATATCATTTCTCTTATAGAGGTATTAACTTCTAATATCTCATGGATTGCTGTTCTTCCCTTATATCCACTATTATAATTCTGTTGGGTGGGCCTCCCTTTAAAAAACTTCATTTGATTAGCAACATCTCCAGGTATACCTAATCTTTGAATTTCCTCATTTGAAGGATTGTCTTCTTCTTTTTCATTTGGATCAATTGTTCTAACTAATCTTTGAGCCATAATCAGATTTAAAGATGAACCCAACAAAAATGGTGGAATTCCTAAATCTAATAATCTAGATATAGTTGAAGGAGCATCATTTGCATGGACAGTACTAAAGACTAAATGTCCTGTCATAGAAAATTTAACAGCTATATCAGCAGTTTCTTGATCTCGAATCTCACCAATAAGCAATACATCTGGATCTTGCCTTAGTATAGAACGTAAAGCTGCTGAAAAAGAAAGACCAATAGCATCATGAACTTGAATTTGATTGATTCCAGGAATTTGATACTCAACAGGATCTTCAACTGTTGTAATATTAATTGAATCAGACATAATCTCTTGAAGAGCAGCATATAAAGTTGTTGATTTACCACTTCCAGTAGGGCCTGAGATTATAATCATTCCATAAGGTTGATTAATCCATTTCCTAAATGTAGTTAGCTTACTATTAGGAAACCCTAAATTAGATAATTTTAATTCCTTTTCTCCACTACCCAACAACCTTAACACAGCCTTTTCTCCATGAACAGTAGGCAATATAGAAACACGAACATCAATTTCTCTGCTGCCCATTTTTAGTTTCATTCTACCATCTTGAGGTAACCTGTGCTCCGCTATATTTAATTTTGATAAAATTTTAATTCTTGTGATCATTCCATTAAGTGAAGCAATCGGAGGTGACATAATCTTAGTTAGAACGCCATCAATTCTGATTCTGATATTTACTTCACGCTTACCTGGCTCAACATGTATATCTGTAGAATTTTCTTTAACAGCTTGTGTTAACATTAAATTTACAAGCTTAACAAATGGAGCTTCTTCTGAAGAAACATTTTCTTCGGATAGATCAACTTCATCACTTTCTTCATCATCTCCACTAATTACACTAATATTTGAAATAGCACTTTCAATCTCATCTGATTGCTTAATAGTTCCAAATAATTTATTAATTGCATTTTCAATAGCAGTACGACCTGCAATTGTAATTTCAGGATTCAAACCCGTAATTTTTCTAATGCCATCTATTGCATCTAAATCTTCAGGATCTTCCATTGCAACCAATAATCCAGTATCTGTCTTTTTCATAGAAATTACATAATTTTCTCTACAAAACTCTTCAGACAATAAGCCAACAGCCTGTTCATCTAGTCCTAAAAGATCATTTTCTAAAATATGTTTATGCCCCATTTGTTGAGAATAGGCCTTAACTAATTGAGGTTCAGTTATTACTTTTTGATTAATTAAAATTTGCCCTAATTTTTCCTTTGACTGTTTTTGGTCATTTAGGGCTTTTTGTAATTGATCTTCAGTAATAATTTTTTCATAAACTAAAATATCACCTACTTTTTGAAATTGGGGATTAAAACTCATAAAATATCCATTCTAATAGTTAAGTTTAAGGTTGACAATATTTAAAAAGATTAACATTCAAATCAATGCTTTCACCATTTAATGGGTCTAATAAAAACGCCCTCAAATATGGACTTTGGCAAGTGAATGCATCTGGATCGTCTGGATTAGTATTAAAACAATTTCCATTAGGGAATTGAATAATCCAATATACCTCTCCTGCAGCATCAGTAATTTGTGTTGCACTTGCAGTAATAGGCGGGTCAAATTCATATCCCATATCTTCATCTATAGTCGTATCTTCACTAGATATAAAATAAAACTCAGAAGCATCATAGACTCCTAAAAGAAGAGTGCCTAAATGAACATCATCTCCATAAGCATCTCCTAAGTGACCTCTTATTAAAAAATCAAGAGGTTCATCATTAGATGCACAATAATCTATTGTGTTTGGAGATAATGGAATTAAATCTATTTGACAATCTACACAAGGGTTATAATAACCTGAACCCCCATTATAAATACAACTTCCAACAGTGCCTCCTGAATTACCCTCACTTGCAATAAATTCCCAAGAACAAACTGGATTTGTTTCACATTCTTGACTGTAATTTTGATAATCAAAAGCACTTAAATCATTTCTATTACAAATAGGATCATCTGCAGATATTTCTCCAATTGCCTCCCATTCTCCAGTAAATAAATCATCTATCCCATCACCATCAGCATCAAAATAAAATTGCTGTTGATCTAAACCTTCAACAATAGGTCTATAATGGCATCCTAAACCATCATTTAGTTCTACTTGCCATTCAGGTATTGCAGTAAGAGCTCCAGGGGCCCAAACACAATTAAATGGACTTTCTAATTCATTATCAATAGATTCACATGAATCTTGATCTACAAAGTTATTGCAATAAGGTTCAGAATATTTAAAGTAACACTCTCCTTCATCTTGGCCATTATCACTACTTGATATCCATTCACAACCTATGCCTTGATCTCCCGCTGATAAACAACTAGACATATTGTAGTCCTCACATCTTGCTCCTCCACTACATGCTATAAAAGGCTCATTATTATCATTATATACTTGTGCGCAAATTTGACCTTGACTAAATATATCTCCAGATGTATAGTATGCTGTAGTGCATGCTTGCCCAGGTTCCTCACTTCCACAATTTCCAATTTCAGAAGAAGGATCAACATAAGCTATGTGTTCTGGATTTATAAACCAATAAACGTTTGTAGAATCAGCAACTGGATTGGTCCATTTGTCCCAAAAAGCTGCTGTTATTGGTAATGAATATATTCCTCCACCCGTACTATCAGCTTCTGCCCATCCTGCTACTACTCTACCATATACAGGAGGACCTGTGCTAATTGTGGCAGCTACTTTTTCAGATTCAGCAAGCGGGTTATCACAAATCTGATCTTCATTATAATCATTCAAATCACATAACATAGCATTTAATCTAACTGAACCTGGTCTGTTTCCGCTATTCATTGTAACAGAAGCCTTCCCTGCAACTGAGTTTACCATAATTTGTGGTGCTAAGCCTGAAAGTTCTTGACCATTTAAAGTGATATCGTTTGAAAAATCACCATCTCCAACGGGACAAGGACCATCAATAGGGTATGGGCATGGCACTGAAAAAATTACTGCATAATCATCATTAGCAAGATTTCCTAAACCATTCCTTATCTCTACTTCAATCATCAAAGATTCGTCACCACCACCACCTTTAACCATTAAATCGTTTTCGGAAGGAACAATCATTTCCATATTAACTGAGGAAGTTGAAGTATCAATCACCTCAATATATGTTTCGGCCTCAAGATCTCCTCCAGAAACCTGAGTTACTTTAAGATTAGCAAACCCTATTCCATTTAAAGGGCTAAAAATACTAGAAGCAAATCCAAGCTCATCAGTTTGAGCAAAAACTGGACTCATTTGACCAAAAGTTTCTGCATTACCATCCTCTCCAGGTTCTCCAAGAGCATTAAAACTTTCAAATTTTATCCATTCATTTTCTACTGGGACTTCATCACCATCAGTATCATTGAAAAGATGAATTGTTATAGTAGAAACCTCATCAACAGACATACTATCTAATGAAACTGACAAAATTTCCAAATCTGTAGCTATGCTAGAAACACCCCCATCTGTATATACAAAAAATAATGAATCTTGTACAGACTCAAGCCCTTCAACCCAAGCTTTAACAATTGTTGTGTCTGAAAAATTAAATGGAGGGTTTGTTTCAGATATAGGTATGATTGTAAATTGTCCTAAAGCAGCACTTGAATCAAGTTCAATTAAATTATTTTGCAAAAAACCTGGGCCTTCTACTACTTCCAAACCAATCATCACAGAATCTACAAAAGTACCGCTCTCATCTAAAGCGTTTATATAAAAATTGACTGTTTCAGGTACATTTAAATCACTAACAATAATTTCCTCTCCAGGAAAATAAGCAACTAATTCAGCCACATCAACAAATGGCCTATATATAAAAGCTATTGTATCCTTAATATCCTCAAAACCATCTACTGTTACTTCAACAAGCGTTGTATCTGAAAAACTAAAAGGAGGATCTATTTCATGCTCAGGTGTCAGAAATAATTTACCTTTTGCATTAAGACTATCAGATTGAATTAAACCATTTTCTAACCAGCCTGGACCTTTTATTATATCTAAATTAATTAATATAGAATCTACAAAGCTACCACCCTCATCTAATGGCGCAATTTCAAAAAGAGTTTCATATAGTGTTGAATCCTCTAAAATAGTAACTACATGGATTGGATTAAAATCCAATTCAGATATACTATTAGGAGAACCATAAATAAAACTAATATTTTGAGAGACCGTAACAGTCTCATTTACTTCTACTGATAAATTAAGTTTTGTAGTATCTGAATAGCTGAACGGGGGATCAAATTCTACTCCAGGTAATATTGCAAATTCACCTAGTGCCCGATATAAAGTTGTATCAGATGTGATTTCATTAGCTATCAAATATCCAGGGCCTTCAAGAATTTCTAAATGAATAACAGCTCCTGGGATATAAACATTGCCTGAGTCTTGTGGACTAATATCAAACTGCTTAATAGTAGGAACAGATTCATCCAAGATATTAACAGCTTGTAATGGCTGCACAGCTAACTTCGCAACTTCCGAAGATGGATTAACCAAACCTAATTCGACAGGCTGACGTTGATCGCAAGTTAAAATAAAAACTATTGCGAAAAGTAATAAAAATTTAATTGTTATTTTTTTAAACATATTGTTTCCCTTATAATATTTATTCCATTTCTTCTGTTTGGCTTGGATCTAGACTGTTTTCTACTTTTTGATGATTTGATGTTTTTAAAATATTAGAATAACCATCTTCAACAATCGTAGGCGTAATTTGTATGATTAAATCAGTTTTTCTCTCAACTTCAGAAGTAGACATAAAAAATTTCTTTCCAATAAAAGGAATTCTCCAAAGTATTGGGACTTTATTAGTTTCATATCTCTTATCTGCGCCTAATAAGCCAGCAATAATAATTGATTCATTGTTCTGAACTCTTATGGTTGTATTTGAAATCCTTTTTTTAACCCATGGAATATTATTGTCAGGCCCAATAAAATCATATATTGAACTAACTTCTGGTATGATTTCTGCAGTAATAACTCCATCAGCATTAACAGTAGGTAAAATATCTAATTTAATACCTACCTCTTCTCTTGCTACTTGCACTTGACCTCCAACACCTCCACTTGATAAAACATATGGTATAACATCAACCATAGATATACTAGCCTTATGACCATTCAAAGTTACTATTTTTGAATTTGCTAATAAGTTTGCTTCATTACTCTTTAATAACATATCAAGCGTAATATCAAAAGCTGTCATTTGTCTGCTAAATCCTATTTGGTTATCAGGTGAAATCCGTTGAAAATACATTTGATCCGGAATCTGTCCAGTAGTTTTGGGTTCGAATGTTTCCACAATATTACCAAGTTCATCTTTAACATAATTCATGCCTGGCAATAATGAACCAGTGATTCCTCCACCTTCAACACCTAAAGGAGCTGCATTCTCAGCTACAATCGTAGTTATTTGATTAAGCTTAGACCAATCAATCCCTAGTTTATCTTCATCAGATACAGAAATCTCTATTAATTTTGCCTCTAACATAATTTGCAAAGCAGGCACATCAACTTGTTGAATAATATTTTTAATTTCAGCAATCTTTTTAGGGCTTGCATTTACTAATAATTTATTCCCCGATTTATCAAGAGTTATGTTTTCACTAATATTAAGTAACAATGCCTGAATTTCAGCTGCATTAGCATATTCTAATTCGATTACATAAGGTGAAATTCCTACTTCTTCTTGCAACCTGCTTGATGAAGCAACTAAAATCGCATTTCCAATTATTTCATAACTTAATCCTGCTGCCCTAATAATTAAATCAATTGCTTCTATAATAGGCGTATCATCTAAATGAATGGTTAATTTTTGATTTTCTGATACTGAAGGACCTGTCACAATATTGTAATTACTATCATCAGCTACAATTGAAAGAATACTTGACAAGTTGGCATTTTCAGCATGAATATTAATCAATTTATCATTAGTTTCAACTAGCGTAGTATCAGTTTGACTAAAAATAAATGATATCAATAATAAATTAATTAGTACACTAAATTTTTTCTTCATATTTTTATTCACCTTTGGTTTTTTTTGATCTGAGCGTATAACTATCCGTGTAGAAAACTCTTTGTTGTTGTTCTATATCAATAATTACTGAATCTTTACTAAATGATTTTATAACCATTTTTGTTCCCTCAATCTGATCATTTTGTTTATAATACTTTCCTTTTAAGTTTCTATAATCAATCATTGCTCTTCCCATAGTCATTCCTTTGTAGATGGGGTCTCCAGAATCCCAGTCTAACTTTGAGTTTGTTTTAATCCCTGCTCTACCATGTTTAGTGATTGATTTCTCATCAATAGAAACTAAATTAGGACTTAAATTTATCCTGCGCGCTTGACTTTGAGAAATAAAATTAGTTTTTTCTTCCATTTTTTTATTTCCCTTCACTTCTGACTCCTTATCATATTCTAATTTATAATCATGATACTCAATGTATTTAGAATATGAATTGTAAATAGAAAACAGTAAGATTATTGTTGATAATCCTAATAGAAGCTTCCAAAAAAATTGTTGTCTAAGATTCATTTATTTTCCAATATTAATTTCATTTACCTTCATATGTACATTTATACCAGCAATATTTTTTTGTAAAGGATTTTTTAATTTTAAATCCTTGATATTATATATTCTGTCATTTTTCTCTAATGCTGCTATAAAAGCTACAAGATCTTTATAGTCACAATTAAAATCTAATTGATATAATTGTTCTTGAATATTATTTGTATATCTTGCATTCCCTAATTTTATACTTCTTTTATAATCAATTTGAAGGTCTCCATCCTTTATGATATTTTGAATTAATTTGTCAAATTTAGAATCAAAACCTTCATAAATTCCATTTTGATTATTAGCGTCCCAAAATTTAGGATGATTTGTAATTACAGCATTAATTAAACTTTCTTTATTGTTTGCCATCATTTTTGCAAAAATATAATTATCTTTAGCCGCTTTATGAAAAATTTTAACCTTCTTGATTTTATTTTCTTTATTGCTCATATAAACATTACTAGCTTGAGGATGATCAATTATTAATATCCAATGATGGATTGCATGCAAGCCAACCCAGAATGTAAAAATACCTAATAATAAAAATAAATTCCTATTCATCTTATAACCATTTCATGTTTATTTCTTATTCAAAGTTAAAATAACTTTGTAATACTCTTGTTGTTTATGATTGTCTTTTTCAGGTCTTAAATCATAAGAATTAAAAACACCGTCACTCATAAAATTATTAGTTAAATTAGCAATTAATTCTTTTTTGTTATCAATATACTTATCAATTTCAGAAATTAAGGTTATAATAATTTCTTTTCTATCATATGAATATTCAAAATTTAATATGGACATCTTTTCAGGTATATCGTAAGCTAATGCTTCTAATTTATATGCTAAAGGAATCCTATTAGATTCTACATCAAATAATTGATCTATATCTACTTGGCTAATTGATAAATCCAAATCTCCTTTATTATATTTTTCATAATTCTTACGTATTTCATCTGCTTCAGATATCAATTTTTGAGCACTTAATAATCTAGAAGAAATTAAACCTTCATATTGAGTTAAAGTAAAATAATTAAAACAAAAAACAACACCCATTAAAACACAAATTGAAGAAAATACAATCCATTTGTTTTTTTCTTTTTTGATTTCCTCTAATTCAAACCGACTTATAGTCTGATTTAAATCTATTTTTATTAAATTTTTATTCATTTTTTACTTTAAGACCTTAATGCTAAACCTACTGAAACTATATAACTTAATGGGTTTTTATAATCCTCTGAACCTGATAATTCATTAAAAGGATTTAAATCTTGAAACTCTACATTTAAGCTAGTATTTAAAAATTGTGTCAAACCTTCCATCTTGGATGAACCGCCTGATATATAAAATTTATTGTACGAACTGCCCGTCTTAGATTTCATATAATATCTTAATGTTTTTCTAACTTCATCTGATAGCTCTGACAAAATATTTCTTTGAGATATTTGTATTGAACTAGCATTTTCATCATTGGAATCAAAAATTTTTATTCCTTCATTTAATTTATTCTTTTCTGCAGAGCCATAATCCAGACTTTTTAGTTTCATGATATCTGAAGTAATATGATACCCGCCAGTAGATATTTCTCTAGTGAACAATTCTTGATTTTTCCCGTAAACTAAAATTGTTGTTGTTAAAAATCCTATATTAACTAAAACATCAACATCATCTTTTGGCACCTCATAATTATATTTATAACAATTCAATAAAGCAATTGGATCTGAATCAAAAATTGGATTTTTTAAATTACAGTCCTTAACAATTAAATTATGGGCTTTAATAATCTTTTGAGTAGTTGCGACCATAACAAGATCCACCTTGTCTATTTCTTTTGGATTTTGACCTAATATATGATAATCAATGACAGGGTCACTACCATCTAAAGGAACATGTTTCTTAGCTTCTAAAGTCAAAGTATTAATAAGTTCAGACTCTTCCATTTCCAAAGTAGTAATTGGTTTAATACTAACTTTAGAACCAGATATAGATGTAACAACTTTATCCATTTTTTTTGGGTTTATACTTAAACTTTCACATAAACTTTGAAAAGCAGAAACCCAATGAGATGTTTCCATCTTATCTGGATCAAATGCAGCATAATCTTCAACTAATTGTTTTTCACCTAAAGCGTGAATTTTTCCATTATTTAAAACAACTGCTTTTATTGAATAATATCCAAAATCAATACCTAAAACCATCTTACCTCTTTATTTTTATAAAACACTACTATAACTAGACATTTTTATTTGTATTTCACCACTACCATCATCAAATTCAATTGCTGGATAAAATGGTGGTGGATTACAATCTAAATTAGAGTCATAATGATAACTTTTATCCATCCCTATACTTGCATTGCCATAAGGGCTTGTTGGGTTTCTTTTCATATACCCTCTATATTTTTGTACCACTCCACCCCACAGATAGACATAACCTCGATTATCATTAGTACCTGTTGTTGTTTGTCCAAAATCATTAACATTGTCTCCTCTACCATCACCCCATGGAGATTGATGGCTAGATTGATTGCCATTAATATCAGCAAGAGAACCTATATATCCAACTCCAGCATTAGTTGAATTTTGGGAATACTGTATAACAAATGATTCATTTAAAGCTAGAATAGCTGCATTTATTATAATGTTACCTTGATTCCCTCTGTTTTTTGCTCCATTATCATGTGTGTTGGCTATAATTATATTAGCTCCTGAAACTAGTCCCATACTATTTTCTGAGCCTCCCTCACAATCAGAGTCAGGCTGCAAATCTCTCATATTTCCATCAGAGATATTTTGTAATCCATTACTAGTATCAGATCTATCTTCAGCATCAGCATTAACTAAATCACCTGTTAACCATATATTATTCCATACAGTATCAATTGGAGCGTTATTATCAGGCCAAGCATGTCTCTTATAGGTTGTATAGTCATCTGTTACAATTGTATATCTACCTTTATAATAACCACGCACCCTAACAGGACCTCCTTTGACATATATTACATTCTCTCTACCACTATTAGAAAAATTTTGATTTGAAATTAAATTTGGTGGAGGGGGACCAAAATTTGATTCAGGTACTTGGTCTATATCAAAGTGATGTAAACCATGAGGACCTGTAGTTGGTCTTGTATAATTTGAATAAATTAAAAAACGATCTACATAAAAAGGTGCTCCACTTCGGTATTTACCATGATATGAAGCTAAAAAATCAAGATATGCATTTGTAGACCTTAAATCATCATTATCTTCAAACTCATTGCATATAAAATCACTACATTGACCAAAATCCTCTAAATCAAGATCCTCTGCTGTTGGACTTGATAAGTTAGCATCTGATTTAAGATGAGGAGGAACCAAATACCACCATTGTTTAACTTGATAACCACCATTTTTATCAAATAAAATATCTGTCATAATTAATGTATCTTTAGAACTAGAACCTGTTATTTTCATATCAGCTTCAATAATATGAGTTGCTACCCTTTTTAATGTTGCATATCCTGTTGGAGGAAGTTTAACCGGTGGTTTAGAAGCCGTATCAATTTCACTTCCCCACCCTCCAAAAAGATTCTGATAAGTTCCACAATTACCCAGATCTATTGGGGTACTGTTTGTTAAAAACACTTCAGCATCTGAAAAGTCTGGGCATCCAAAGTCACTAACTACAAGCTGACCATTAGTTTGAACAATCCCTTCTAATTTATCATTAGTACTAAATGTCACTTCTCTTCTTGTATT
>TARA_B110000014_G_scaffold139215_1_pt1 | contig 11515 bp, 12 predicted proteins | sample TARA_B110000014 | Tara Oceans TARA_B110000014 (sample SAMEA4396468) | marine metagenome | biome: Westerlies Biome; feature: [MES] marine water layer (ENVO:01000295) within the mesopelagic zone...; material: water (ENVO:00002006), including particulate matter (ENVO:01000060) such... | reverse complement strand
TTTTGAAACTATTTGAACTCTATCAATTTATTTGTAAGAGATTTCTAAGATGGTAAAAGCAGTTTGTCATCTAGTTCTTTGATTGCATCAAGAGGGTCTGAAACTTGAATGATTGACCATCCTGCTTCTTTAGCTGCAATTAGATTCGGTGTGAAATCATCCAAAAATAAGATTTTTTCACCAGAAACTTGTAAAAGTTCTTCTGTTCTTTCATAGATTTTTGCTTCAGGTTTTCGGGTGCCTTCCTCGGACGAAGCAACCCAAGCATCGAACCCGACTTCATCTAGTTCTTCTTTGACTGTCGGGTAAAACTCAGTGAAAATATTTGTTAAAAGGGCTATAGAGAATCCATCTTTTTTAACATCAATTGCTTTTTGAATCATAGGTTCAATAATTTGGTAAGGAGAAGTAAGGCCAGTTTTCGTATTCGAATAAACGGTTTCTATCTCATCGCCAAAAAGTTTCACAGAATGTTCTGCAGCGTAAGGCTCAAGGCCTTCTTGAATTCGATCCAAAGGTATCTCACCTCTTTCAGCACAATGCCAAGGATGGTTAGTGGAAACGCCAAGCGGTCCCATCACTATTTCTCGAATCACTTCGACTGATGTTTCCGCACGCTCAGCTAGAGGAACAAATTTGTTTGTAATAGATGTGATCATCACACCGCCGTAGTCAAAAACTACAGCATCGAAACTTCTATCCAAAAAATTCAGTCTCCTTCAACAGACCAGAACTTGGAACTTGCGATCCTGTCTTCACCATAAACAGGATCATCTGCATCGATTCTGAATTTCCTAGTATCACTCCCGACCATGCCATTTTGTCCCAGAGCCTTACGCATGTTGTGATAGTTAGCGTGATCAAAATGATCGTCCAAACTTTGACCGGTAGTCCACAACTCGTAAACCTGTATACGAGTTGACACGCAAGGATCAGCAGCAAAACAGTATGCAAGGCACCCCTCTTCATCATCGCGGGTTGCTTGTTGAAGGTTTCGACTTTGCTCTAAGGCTGTATCTCGATTTTCTTCGTCTTCAAAGTCGATAGTTCCAGCGATAATGATCATAGATTTACTCCTTTTAGATTTTGAGGAATTAGTATCGATCCCATTTGCCAGCTTCACGTAACATCCCAGAACCGGATTTTATAAACCGATTATTTCCACCAGAAGTTGTCTGTCCACCATCTACTACCAAAACATGACCATTAACTAGTCGCGCATCGTTACTAGCTAGATAAGCAGCAGCGGCAGCGATATCTTCAGGTTGTCCCGCAATTCCGAGCATTGATCTAGAAGCCATTCCTTCAGCAGTTTCTTCTAATTTTTCATGATCACCCGTCGTAACAGTTGCAGTCATGGCAGTGACAGTGTTTCCCGGTGCAATTGCGTTACTCCTCACCCCATGTTCGCTTAATTCTGATGCGACTGACTTCGCAAGGCCGATTACACCATGTTTAGCTGCCGTATAACCGTGAGATCCAAGTCCTCCAAGCACTCCGGCGGTGCTACTTGTTGAAATAATTGACCCTGAGCCTTGAGGAATCATGACTCGAGCTGCATGCTTGCAGCCGAGAAAAACCCCTTTGAGCAAGATGGCAATCGTTGTATCCCAATCTTCAGTTGGTGTATCTGCAATTGGTCCAACTACACCGACTATTCCCGCATTATTAAACATGCAATCTAAACGCCCAAATTTTTCAACAGCAAGATCCACTGCAGCAGCAACTTGCTCTTCTTGAGTTACATCGGTTCTAATAAAAACAACAGACTCTCCAAATTCTGCGGCTAGCGCTTCGCCTGCTTGTTCCTGGATATCAGCTGCTACTACAGAAGCTCCTTCCTCTACAAAACGGTGCACAGTTCCAGCACCTATGCCGCTGGAAGCACCAGTTATTACAGCAACCATTCCTTCAAGTCTTTTTGTCATCAAATTTATTCTTTCTAATAAGCCTAATTGGGCATCCAACTACCATGAGCGCCGTAAGGAACTCTCTGTGGAATATGGATAGTAGCCACTGGGTCTGATTCAAAATCTTGAGCATCAACAATAATAAATTTCGATGAATTCGTGTTCTCATCATGCACAAGACACATAACCCAACCTTGATCCTCTTCCGAATCAGGCGACGAAGGAGCAAAAACTGGTTCGCCGCCTATTACGCCAGAACCAAATTTGTGTTCCAGACGCTCACCCGTTAGAAAATCATATTTGTATAAAGACTCTCCGTATTCGACAGACTCTTTATTTTCAGGCAAAGACATTACATATCCAAAACGTGCCGGGAGCCCCACAAGGCGATCATCAACACGACCGAAATCGCATGCTTTGTCATCGATCTGCTCTTCACTTACCTTTCCAGTCGTTGTATCTATTGTCCACTTCCAGAGATGCCCTTGAGAAGAGTAATCATCAGCCGAATTCGCAAATGCTGACTCAAGACGTGACACGTGAATAATTATGTTTTCACCCTCTTCATGTGCATTGACTGGGTGAAACACATAACAAGGATCAATCTCAAGCCAAGAAATTGAATTATTATCACCGTTCCTTTTCATCACTCCAAGACGTGCGCCGGCTTCCGGATCAAAGCGGAATGGTAATCCGCTTTCATCAATAGCCTCAAGATTAAAAGTCAATGGCAGATCCATAAAAATTGTGTGATTCCGAGTGATATTGAAATCATGCATCATGACAATATTTGGAATATCTATTCCTTCCGATTGAACTAATTCACCATCAGCGTTAACACGGTGGTAGTTAAGGTAAGGGGCCTCGAAATTGAAGTAACTGAAAAACATCATTTCACCAGTTTCAGGGCAAATTTTTGGATGAGCTGTCATGGAAGTATTTAGCTTTCCGTCAAAGTCCCAAGGGCCAACCGTTTCCAGTTCTGGTGTCAATTCATAAGGAAAATGACCTTCCTCTAGAGCAAGGATTTTTCCAGCATGTCTAACAACATGGGTATTAGCAGTTCCCATTGTTAGATCTCCCATAACAGCCATAGGGTCATCTCCAGCTTCACCTTTATAGACCCGTGTTTCGACAAAACGATTCTTATACCAAAGCGCTTTTCCATTTTCAAGAGATATGCCATGCAACATCCCATCTCCGAAGAACCAATGCGGGGACCATCCGCTAGAAGGATTAGGCCCCACACGCAAATATGTGCCACTAAGCTCTTCAGGAATATTTCCTTCGACTTTTAAGTCATTTGCGGTTATTTCTTCTAACATTGGCGTCCAGTTCCCACTTAGATGCCATAATTTCTGTTCATTTTCTGTTGTAGTCATTGATCCCCCATTACTTCTTATAAAGATCGTATCGTCAGGCTTTCTCTTAACACTCGTTGGCGCTGTACGATATTTTTAAGAGTTAAAAAACTTTTTACTCAAAAGCATTAGTATAAATTTTTAGACAGTTATAGGAAAGGTAAGAATGGCTCAGGTTTCCGTACAAGACACAGTACTGACAGGAATTCCAGGAGAACCTAGATTGATCGGGGGGAGATGCCCAGACTGTGGCAACCATGTTTTTCCGATGCAAAAAGATTGCCCCAAATGTACAGGCGACCGTATCGAACAAGTTGAATTATCAACCAAAGGAGTTTTGTGGACTTGGACCATACAGGGTTTTCCACCTAAGTCACCCCCCTACATAGGTGAAACTGATCCAGAGAATTTTGAAGCATATGGCGTTGGATACGTAGAACTTCCAGGCGAAGTTAAAGTAGAAGCTCGACTGACAGAAAATGATCCGACACGTTTACGAGTCGGAATGGAGATGGAACTCACAGTCGTTCCTTTAGCCATAGACGAAGAAGGTAATGAAGTAGTCACATTTGCTTTCCAGCCGTCCGATAATAATTAGTATGGATATTGAAACGAGAAGGGAATACAGAAATGCATGATGTTGCAATTGTTGGGATTGGCATGCACGAATTCGGCCGCCACGATGGAGTGACCGGAATGGACCAAGGTGTAATAGCTGTTCGAAGAGCCCTTGCTGATGCAGGAGCTCAATGGGAGGATTTAGAGTTCGCTTTTGGCGGCAGCAAAGATGCCGGTTCCCCAGACACGATGGTTTCACGTCTAGGTTTAACAGGTTTGCAATTTATAAATGTTCACAATGGTTGCGCCACCGGTGGTTCAGCCCTGATTTCGTCTTATAACGCAATACGCTCAGGTACTTTTGAAATCGGTATTGCTTTAGGTTTTGATAAACACGAGAGGGGTGCTTTTAGGGTTAGGACCCGGGGAGACAATCTTGAATGGTATGGAGAGTCCGGTATGGCTCTCACCACACAGTTTTTTGGCATGAAGATAAACAGGTACATGCATGATTACGGGATAACTCAAAACACATTGGCGAGAGTGTCGACAAAAGCTTTTAGAAATGGCGCACTAAATCCAATGGCATGGCGCAGAAAACCATTTTCTGAAGAAGAAGTTCTTGAATCAACAATGCTTTCTTACCCATTAACTCAATATATGTTCTGCTCTCCAGGAGAAGGGGGCGTGGCTCTTGTTCTAGTAAGAGCAGACAGGGCTAAAGAATTTACAGACAACCCCGTTTATCTAAAGTCATGTGTAGTGAAGTCACGTCGATTTGGAAGTTTTGAAGTTTTCTCACCACATCTGTCTAATGAATTCAGCGAAGGGCCAACCGTAGATGCGTCCAAAGCAGCTTTTGAAATGGCTGGAATAGGGCCAGATGAAATTGATTTAGCTCAGCTACAAGACACTGAAAGCGGAGCTGAGGTCATGCACATGGCAGAAAATGGATTCTGTGAACATGGAGAACAAGAAGCCATGATTCAAAACGGAGAAACAGAAATAGACGGGAAGTTCCCTGTAAATACCGACGGTGGTTGTTTAGCAAACGGCGAACCAATAGGAGCTTCAGGATTGAGACAGGTCTATGAAAATGTTTTACAGCTTCGCGGCGACGCCGGCGAAAGGCAAGTACCAAATGATCCTCAGACCGCCTACACACACGTATACGGAGCCCCGGGAATATCAGGTGTAACGATTCTTTCTAAATAAAAAAGTTTCGTTATTACAGAACTTTTTCATTAGCTTGAAGAGGTTCTGTTGGATCAAAAGTCACATGAAGTTCATTGAGACTCCGCAATACCAATCCCGGCATGTGCTTGTAATCATTTTTCTCCTTACAAAGAGCTAAATTCGGAAGTCGATTTAAAACAACGTTCAAAGCTATGTGCTGTTCAGTACGTGAAAGACCTGATCCGGGGCAATGGTGCTCCCCTAGGGAAAAAGCCATATGACGCTTTAAGTTTTTTCTGTCCAAATCAACATCATCTGGGTTATCGAACATTCTTTCATCGCGATTTGCGGCCGCATACCGAATGTGAATCACTGAACCCTTTGGAATTGCCACTCCATGAAATTCTTCATCCTGGGTAGTTTCCCGATAGAGACCCTGCGTTGGCGACTCAAGTCTTAAAACTTCTTCAATGAAGGGTTCCACAAGATCACGATTATTTAAGATCTTTTCATACAAACCGTCTTCTCGTAAAAGAATCCATAATCCTGAGGTAAGAGCGAAGGTAGTGGTCTCATTACCCCCTATGTATAAGTGATCAATGATGCGAACAATTTCACTGTCTGTAAGCGGTCGCTCATCTCCGAAAATCCCATGCGCTAGGTGACTTATTACGTCGTCCTGTGGATTTTCTCTTCGATCGCGTACATGCTTTAAGATATAGTTCTGGAATTCAACACCTTGTTCGGCAACCCAATTTTCCTTCTCCTCGCTCAGTGGACCTGAAAAAGGCAAAACCCAAGCATCAGACCATTTGTGTAGTTGATCAATGTCTTCCAGCGGTAACCCCAGGATTCGTGTGATCATAGTTATAGGAATCGGCAGAGCGAAAGATGAGAGGAACTCGACCTCACCATCGCTACAAAAACCGTCAATTACTTCATGTGACAGATCTTCAATTGTTTCTTTCCATCTAGCTGAACCTTCAACGTTGAAATGAGAGTCAACCATGTCTCTGTACAACTTGTGAACAGGTGGGTTTGTTCCTAAAACAGACCTTTTTATAAAACCTTTTTCTTCGTAAATTTTCTGACTTGAAGGATGTCTGGTTGTTCCGTAACCATTTATGAAGCGCTCCGGGTGTCTAATTACGTAAATAACATCCTCGTAACGAGTGAGGACGTATATTTTGCTACCGGGAATCTGATAAATAGGGAATTCGTCCCTCAATTCTTTATACGTCGGAAACCAGTCTTCTTGAGTTTCTTCGTTAAATAGATCGATATGGTCAGAGGTGCTCATATTTGCTATGTTCTTTCTTTCTATTGTTTTAAAGATGATATGTGAATAAGAGTTAATCGGGGAATTGAGGGAAACTATATGGCTACTTTTTTAGCACACATAAAAGTACATGAAGGTAAAGAAAAAAGGTTTGAAATCGCAGGCCGAGACCTTTTTGTAGCAACTCATAATAAAGAAGATGAAGTTGTACGTTACGAATATTGGCGTGGGGAAAAACCTCAAACGTATTATGTATTAGCTTCATTTAAAGATTATTTAGGTTTCCTCAAACATCAATCTAGTTCTCACCACGAAGACATAGCAGCAGAACTTCGTGAGGTAACTCAAGAAATAAAAATCGAGTGGGTTGACCCTATAAGTGATTCGTCTAATCTTGTTGAAACAAACCATCAGGACCCCACAGACGATTTGAGCGATTTGGCTAAATCGTATTCAGAAACAATGCCAGCTCATGCTCAGCCTTGGTGGCTAGAAAACAGGAATTAGATGCAAGTTTCTCTTATCCTGCTAATGACCCCGCATCAACAGGAATAGTTGCTCCTGTAATCCAGTCAGCCATATCGCTTGCTAGAAATAGAACAACTCTAGCTACATCATCAGGAACTCCCGATCTACCCAGCAGTGAGTCGGCCATTATTGAAGTGACATTGATACCTGCTTTTTTTAAAGGTTCGAGTTGATCGTTGACACCAGGAGTATCGATAACACCAGGTGCAACAGCAACGACACGGATACCGTCAGCAGCCAGATCTATAGCCAAGCTTTTAGTCAAACCGACAACGGCATGTTTAGAAGCCGTATAAGCACTTATTCCCGGGCCTCCAGATAAACCTTGAGTTGAAGCGAGATTAATTATTACCCCACCATCTTTCATTCTTAAAGCAGCTTCTCGTGACCCCGCAAAAGTTCCGCGCACATTAATCTCAAGCATTTCATCTATAAATGAATCTTCCACCTCAGACAACGTTCCGGTAGTCGGAAACACTCCTGCATTATTAACCCATATTTCTAAACGCTCAAAATTTTCCAAACAAATTTCCGCGGCCCTAGACAAAGATTCAGAATCAGTAACGTCAACTTCGCATGCAATGACTTTCGATCCTGTTGAAGCGGCAATTACACTTGCAGTTTCTTCAGCTTTCTTTATATCAATATCAGCAACAACGACTGAAGAACCAGCTTCAGCGAATCTTTTTACGATTCCAGCACCTATACCGTCGGCACCGCCTGTGATAACCGACCCTTTACCTTTAAGAGAAATAAGCTCTTCTATAGAGCGAGAAGTATGGTCTTCAAAGTAGTTCTTCATTTTATTTTCAGACTGTGAGAAGATCACTAACCCCATGGTCGAGATATGCAGCTTGACAGCGCTCAATGACTGCCGTCCATAGAGATACAGCTCTTTCACTTGAAAAATCTAGAGTTCCGACTGCAAAGACGGGAATGACCCAACCATATAACATTCCAATTCTGTAGTCTTCACGAAGTTGATCAAAAGAGTAGTCAATCCCACCAGCTGTTAAGGCTTCGTGATAGGTCCGTAGGAGATCATTTTCGTTATTACGGCGATCTTCAATAGATACATTTTGGGAAATGAAATAACCAACATCTTCTGCATGACCGTGACGGCTAAAGGTCTGAAAATCGATCATTTTAACTGAACCATCTGAAGCGAAAAATAAATTGTCTGCCCTGTAGTCCATGTGGCATACAGTCAAAGGCATTGCAGCAAGACGATCCAGTAACTGATGTACATTTTCTCCGAATCTTTCAACCAGACCTTCATTTTCTGGGTGGACTGAAGAGCCAAATGCTTCTAAAAACCCCGGTAAAGACTGGGCATATACTTCTCTACCCACCTTCATTCCTGCATTATTAATATCCGGTAGCCAATCAAAGCTACCAAGGTCCTTACCACCCCAAAAGGTGCGATGTAATTTAGCTAAAGCCTCAAGGGCTAAAGAAGCATCATCAACCGAACAACCATTTAACTGGTCACCTTCACGCATGTCGGAAAGATCTTCAAGAATAAGCAAGTAATCATCATTTTCGGTGTCGATAGCTACATGTAAGCATTTGGCGGTTATATCAGGTATCAAGGGCTGAGCTTGTTGAAAAAAGCGTGCTTCTCTCTCAAAAACTCTTGCGGGGGCAAGCATAGATCGGATATTTGGATCCTGAGTAGGGATCTTCGAAATTACGGTCTTTTTAGTTTCATCTGAAAACGTTAGATGCAAACGTGCCACTTCTCCCATGAAGCCAACACCTTCTGCCATCTCTTCTACCCTTATTTCAGAAACGTAATCATTGTTTTCAAGATTTAAAGCAGCTGTCATCCATCCAGCTGTAATTTCACTTGCAGACTTTGGTATTTCATTAAGATCCATAAAACCTCCTCAAATGGTCTTAACCCTTGGGTTAGTTCCGAACGGTAGCAGCATAATAGTTAGCATAAGAAGTGGGAAAAGTTTGATTGTCTAAACGCGAGGGAGCGGTTTGATTTTAATTTGGCATAATGGCATAGGTTTTGGAGGTAGGAATGCCAGAATTTGCTAAAGAATTAGCTCAAAAAAACTCGGGTCAAATTGCAATAAGAGACGATAACAAAGCGCTCGATTGGAATGATGTCGACGAAATATTAAATCGTGTCACAAACAGACTTCTAGAAAGCGATTTAGGAGAGCAGAAACGTATTTCTGTTTTCGCGGAGAACTCGGTTGAAACGGCGCTTGCTCACCTTGGAGGATTATTAGCGGGGGCTTCGACAGTTCCCGTTAACTTTCATCTAACTGCTGAAGAAGCCGCATACATACTTAAAGACAGTGAAACAAGTGTCCTTTTTTTGGGACCCGAAACTTTAGACCGGGGATTAGAAGCTGCCCAGATTGCAAAAATTAATCAGGTCGTGGTGTGGGGTAGCGGCGAGAATAGACCAAAGAATTTCGAAATCTGGGATAAGTGGCACGGAGACGTCTCGCTCGAAAATCCAACTACAAATATCAAGCCATTACCTCACCTTCTTTATACTTCCGGGACCACTGGCAGACCAAAAGGAACTGATCTTCCACCGACAATGTTTGCGGGAGGTGAAACAATTCAAGAACACATTGAGGCTCTCCAAGAAAGCAGATTTAGTAAGTATGGAAACCATTTAGTTGTAGGTCCCATGTATCACACAGGGCCACTTTCAGGAATGCGTAATCTAGTTGCCGGAGTTCCTGTAGTTGTATTAGGTAGATTTGATGCCGAAAAAACTCTGTCTGCGATTTCTGACTATGAAATAGAAAGCACAGTAATGGTCCCAACTCATTTTGTCCGCTTACTAGATCTTCCTAAAGGCGTAAGAGATAAGTATGACGTCTCATCTCTAAAGATGGTCACTCATACAGGAGCTGCTTGCCCCATAGAAATTAAACAGAACATGATCGAATGGTGGGGCCCAGTACTGTTCGAGGCCTACGGTGCAAGTGAAGTAGGTACAACTTGTAGTATCACGTCTGAAGAATGGTTAGAGCATCCAGGTTCCGTAGGTCAGGCTAGGCCACCATTTGAAGCGATCATTTTTGATGATGATGGTTCACCTGTCGAGCGAGGTGTAGAGGGCCGTCTTTATTTTCGTGATAAGACAGGCAGAGGGGTTGTGTATCACAACGATCCAGAAAAATCTGCAGCAGCACACATTGAGCCTGGTGTTTTCACTTTGGGTGAAATCGGCTATTTAGACGAAGACGGTTATGTCTACATAACTGACAGATTTTCAGACATGGTTGTTTCGGGTGGAGTCAATATATACCCGGCAGAATCTGAACAAGTTTTAATTACGCATGAAAATGTCTTAGATGTTGCTTGTATCGGCGTACCAGACAAAGGGATGGGCGAAAAACTATTAGCACTTGTTATACGAGACAGTTCTGGTGTTTCCGTTACCGAAGAACAACTCATTTCGTATTGTCGTGACAATCTCACTCATTATAAGTGCCCAAAGAAAATTGAATTTATTAGTGATTTGGGGAGAACAACTATGGGGAAGATAAATAAACGCAAACTCAGAGCTCCATATTGGGAAAATTTTCAAGGATAGCTAGCAAATATTTAGGGAGTCACAAAGTGGATACTTCAGTTTTGTTAACAGACGAGCCAGAGAAAGGCATCAGACGGTTAACTATGAATCGACCTGAAAAACATAATGCGCTAAACGATGATTTGCGTTTAGCTATTTTTGAAAACTTAAGAGATGCAGATTCAGATAAGGACGTGTCTGTGATAGTTATACGCGGTGCTGGCGTATCTTTCTGCTCAGGTTATGACTTGTCCTCAGTGAACAATCCTGTTGAAAGAAGAACAGCAAAAACAGATGGTTGGTGGTCGAGACATGTCGTAGCTAATTGGTTTGAAATGTGGGATATGTCAAAACCAATCATCGGGCAAGTTCACGGTTATTGTTTGGCCGGTGGATCAGAGTTAGCTGCCGCGTGTGATCTTCTATATGTTTCTGAAGATGCACAAATTGGTTATCCACCTGTTCGTCTGATGTCACCTCCGGATATGCAATGGCAAACATGGTATTTGGGTTTTAGAAAAGCAATGGAAGCTATGCTGACAGGCGATGCTATGACAGGAATAGAGGCTGTTAATTCCGGATTTGCAAATAAAGCATTCCCTTTTAATGAGCTTGATGATGCAGTTACAGCAATTGCTAGCAGGATTACGAAAATTCCTTCTGACCTATTGGCCCTAAACAAACGTTCAGTCCATCGTGCCATGGAAGCAATGGGAGTAAGAGATGGGATCAGAGCGACTGCTGAAATACAAGCACTTGGATTTCATCAGGAGTCATCAAAGGAATATATGAAAAGATTCAAAAATGAAGGTGTAGCGAAAACTTTGAGTGATAGAGACAGGCCATTCGAAGATTACAGAGAAAAAAAGTCTTAATAATATTAAGAAATAGCGATGCCTAAAATTAAAAAATAACTCTTCACTTACCCTATCAAATATGTATTTATGCAGAATTATTATTAGCTGGTCAGACCATCAGACCACTAAATTTGTTAACTAGTTGTAACAATTCCGACATTGACGTTTGTAAGTGAGTCCCTTTAAACTCAAAAGTCTCTGAATGCAGATCTGTGTTCAGAGTTTTTGTTAACTAATGGAGGGGGCTTCCTTAATGGAAACGCTTATTAGGCGTCGGGGCTGGCGGATTTTGT
>TARA_B110000014_G_scaffold264467_1_pt1 | contig 11530 bp, 14 predicted proteins | sample TARA_B110000014 | Tara Oceans TARA_B110000014 (sample SAMEA4396468) | marine metagenome | biome: Westerlies Biome; feature: [MES] marine water layer (ENVO:01000295) within the mesopelagic zone...; material: water (ENVO:00002006), including particulate matter (ENVO:01000060) such... | reverse complement strand
AAAAGAGTAAAAAAAGAATCACAAATTATTTTTAAAAAATAAAGAATGTGGAATAGAAGGGCTTCTATTGTAATATTAATTTCAGGTAATGGTTCCAATCTCCAGGCCATCATCGATGCTATTTCCAATAAACAAATAAATGGGTATATTGCTTGTGTAATAAGTAATAATGAATCGGCATATGGCCTGGAAAGAGCAAAAGCGGCTAATATTAAAAATATAATAGTTGACCATAAAAATTTTCCTTCAAGAGAAGGATTTGACAAGGCATTATTGAAAAAAATAGAACCATTCTCCCCAGACATAATAGTCTTGGCTGGGTTTATGAGAATTCTCAGCCAAACATTTATAGAAAAATTTGAAGGAAAGATTATTAATATACACCCTTCTCTTCTTCCAAAATATCCAGGATTAAATACTCATGATCAGGCAATTAAGGCGAAAGATAAAATACATGGCGTTACTGTTCATTATGTTAATGAACATCTAGATAGTGGAGCTATATGTGCACAATCTATTCTAAACATTAAGACTTCGAATCCTGTAGAATTAGAACATGAAGTACATATGCTTGAATATAAAATATATCCTGAAGTAATAAGTTGGATAGCGCGAGGAGATATGCGAATAAATAATAATAAAGTTACATTCTTAAATAAAGATATAGAAAATGAAGTAATCATCTTTGAGGATCTAAGATGAAACAGTTTTTAAGCATATTGATCTTGATTTTTCCATTATGGATCTTTTCTGAACCTTTTAATACCATAGACGCCGAAGTAGCAAGTCTAAAAATGTCGGGCGGTAAGATGGATGTAGAAATGATTAATGTTGAAGGAAATAAGTGGAAAATTAAATCTATTATAAAGGCAGGAGGAGGAATATTTTCAAGAACTGAGAGCGCCTCATTTGAGATTAATGCTGACTCAATCAAACCTTTAAGGTGGAGTAGAAAAGAAAGAATTCTATTTAGTAAAAAGAATTATCTAGTTACTTTTGATTGGTTAAATTCTGTTATTAGTTTTAATGAAGATGGTAATAAAGGTAAATTAGACCTTCTACCTAATTATCTTGGTCCTGCAACTGGACCATTATTACTAAGACTCAAATTAAGAAAATCAGGTCTTGATAATCTTCCGGAAAAAATAGAACTTGATGTATATTTTAAAGGAGAAATAAAGCATAGAAATTTTTCTATAAAAGGATTAGAAACCGTCAACACATCATTAGGTCCATTCCAAGCCATAAAAGTAGTCAGAGTTAGATCTGAAGCAGATCCAAGAGAACAAGAATTTTGGTTTGCACCTGATCTAGATTTTGCCCTTATTAAAGTTATAAATGATGATGGACAAGAAAAAAGAGAACTAATGATTTCTTCTTACGAGGATATTGGAAGTTAAGCTTTAGGCAAAGTTACTCCTTTTTGGCCTTGATATTTTCCATTCCTGTCTTTATAGCTTGTTTCACAAACTTCATCTGACTCTAAAAATAACATCTGGGCTACGCCTTCATTAGCATATATTTTAGCAGGTAAGCTAGTTGTGTTTGAAAACTCAAGCGTAACATGGCCCTCCCATTCTGGTTCCAAAGGAGTTACGTTAACTATAATTCCACATCTTGCATAAGTTGACTTTCCTACGCAAATTGTCAGAACATTCCTGGGAATTTTAAAATACTCAACTGTTCTTGCAAGGACAAAAGAATTAGGAGGGATAACACAAACTTCTCCTTTTAAATCTACAAAACTTTTTTCATCAAAAAATTTTGGGTCTACGGTTGCTGAATTTATATTTGTAAATATCTTAAATTCATCTGAACATCTCACATCATAACCATAAGATGAAGTGCCATAAGAAATTATTTTGGATTTATCTTCGTTGTTGTGCTTTATTTGATTTGGTTCATAAGGATTAATCATTTCATGATCATTTGACATCCTCTTAATCCATTTATCAGATTTTATTGTCATATTTTATCTACTAAGATGCGCCTAAGTGCTTAGGTTTAATAAATTGGGCTAAAATAATTGAAACTATAAACCAGACCAAAGCATCAAAGACAAGGCCTAAATATAAATTGATCCAAGGTTGTCCTGATAACAAGATATCACTTCTTGAATACAAAGAAAAAATTATGCCCAAAATAAAGATAAATAAAACTCTTTTTCTAGGTTTATCTAAAATGGGCATCACCTTTGTTATCATCCATGTCAAGAGAACTATCACGATTAAATTATTGATAAAATAAAGAACATATCCTGAAAGAATTTTTCCTGATGAATTCTGAAAACCATAAAAATCATATCCAAAATATAAAAACAACTTATGACCTAAAACGCCTAAAAAGAATAAAACGAATGTTGATAAAGTAACTCCAATATAAATTTTCATTTGATATTAAATACCCTGATCTAATACTTTTCTCTGCTGAAAAGCATGAGTTAATGTCCCCTCATCTAAATACTCGATTTCACTGCTAAGAGGTACCCCTCTGGCTAATGAGCTTATTGTAAGGTCATCTAAATCTTTCATTGAGTTATAAATATAATGTGAAGTGGCCTCACCTTCAAGTGAAGGATTAATTGCTAGCACTAACTCTTTAGATTTATTTAATAAAACAAGTTCATGTAGTGCATCCAAGCCTAAATCTTCAGGTCCTATGCCATCTATTGGCGATAGATAACCATGTAAGACAAAATAAATACCATTAAAATGACTACTTTCTTCAATAGCTATTAAATCTGTTGAGGATTCAACGACACAAATCAAAGAATTATCTCTCTTTTGACTTCTACATATAATGCATAGTTCCTTTTCTGTAAAAAATCTACATTGTTTACATTTACTTATTTCATCTAAGGCTAGCTTAATAGAATCAGATAAAATAACACCGCCATCCCTTCCTCGATCTAAAAGATATAAAGCCAACCTTCTAGCTGATTTAGGTCCAATGCCTGGAAGACATTGAAGAGATGATATCAATTGCTCTATGACAGGACTTAAGTAATTCATTTAATTTCTTTAATTGAAGAATCTAAAACACTAGCCCCCAACTCATCTATCATTAATTGGACCTTTGGATCATTTTTTATTGAATCTTCTAAATCTTGTTTCTTTTTTAATGCATCTTTCTCTTTAATTGCATTTGGTGAATCTGTCTTCTTGGAGGCAGGCTCATAGAATAAGTTAACAGTTTGATTAAGTGCTTTTGAAAGGCTTTCTTGGAAATCTTTCCTGTGCGATCCGGACAAAAGATTCAACTTATCTTCTGGCATTGAAAAATAAATTATTGAGTCTTCTTTTTTTACAAAAGAACAATGCGAAATAAGTTGTCTAGTTCCAGCCGGCAATTCTAAGGATAGAAAAACTTCATTCCAAGAATTCTTATCGAGTGGTATTGATGAAGATTTATTGGAGTGATTTTGGGTTTCCTCTACTTTTGTATTATCTTCATCTGAAGGATCTAATTTATTAATTTGATCTTTTGGTTTTTTAGCCTGAGACTCATGGACTTCATTACCTGCAATTATAGTTTCAGAATTTCTTAGTTTTTCTAACGAAGCAACATCTTCTACCTCGGCCTTAATTCCTCCCTCGGGGTCTTTGTCTAAAGTGGGTAAAAATAACATCATCCTAATTAAAGCCATTTCAAAGCCGCTTGCTAAATCTGGAGCTAAATCTAGATCTCGCTTTGCCATAATTCCTATTTGATAAAGAACTTGCGCATCCTCTTGCGATATTTCGGAACTTAATTTAATAATCTCTTCTTTGTTAACAGGTGCATTAACTAAGGCATCTTCTTCTATTTGAGCAATAGAAATGAATTGAATGCTTTCTAATATTAAGTCTAATAATCGATGATAATCTATAGAAAATTCTGATATTTCCTGTAATTTTTGAAATAGCAGATCAGATTTACTAGATATAATAAAATTAAGAAGCCTATAGACTTCATCGTATGGAAGAATACCTAACATTTCTGAAATTTTCTGACTAGTTAATACATTATCTGCATAGGCAATAGCTTGATCTAATAAAGTAAGCGCATCTCTTAAACTACCTCTCCCTGCTCTTGCTATCAAGGCAACGCTTCCAGCATCAAAATCAATATTTTCTTCAGTTAAAATATGCTCTATTTGCTGCACAAGTAATTGAGGGGCTAAATTCTTAAGATGAAACTGTAAGCATCTTGAAAGAACTGTCGCTGGCACGCTTTCTGGTTCCGTAGTTGCTAAAATAAAGATGATATGGGGTGGAGGCTCTTCTAAAGTTTTTAAAAGAGCATTAAAGCTATGCTTGGTTAGCATGTGGACTTCATCTATTAGATATATCTTATATCTAGAAGATCCAGGCATATGAACCACTGTCTCTAAAAGGCTCTGCATCTCTTCCACACCACGCCTGGATGCTGCATCTACCTCTTGAAAATCCATAGAAGTTCCTTGAGCTATCGATAGACATGTACTGCATTCATCACAAGGAGAATCAGTTAGCCCAGTTTCACAATTTAAGCATTTTGTTAGAATCCTAGCAATTGAGGTTTTACCAACACCTCTGGTGCCCGTTAGGAGGTAAGCATGATGAAGTTTATCTTGCGTCAAAGAATTAGAGAGAGCTTTCACAACATGGTCTTGTCCTACCACTTCTTTGAAAGATGCAGGCCGCCATTTCCTTGCCAATACTTGGTAACTCATTATTCTTTTAATCTATTCGCTATGTTATGTGACTGACTATTTTCTTTAGTTATCAATTAAAATATCCTTCTTCATTGCTGCGTTAATAGCTTCAAAACTGAACCCTCTAGAACCAAGAAAACGTTGTTTTTTAAGTTTAAGTTTTTGAATCTCTTCATAACTCTCAGCATTTATATGTCCAAATTTCTTTACCAATGCTTTATGAGCATTTATTACCCACGTTTCTTCATGAAGTAAAGTCGCAGCTAGAATAACATTATCATTTATCCCCTTATTTCTGAGTTCAGCTTTGATCTTTAAAGGCCCATTTCCACGAAAAACCCTTGCATTTACATAATCTTCCGCAAATCTCTGTTCGTTTATGTAGCCTTCTACTTCTAATTTATCAATCTCTGTTAATAATAATTCTAATGAGCTTACTTTAGAAGTCATTTTTTTTAATATCTCTTTTTTAGAGTGATCCCTTCTTGCCAGATAATCCATTATCTTTACTCTTATATCTTTTGGAGAATCTAATTCCATCATTAACTTAAGTATAGGTAATAAATATTCACTAAGTAAGAAAAATCTAATTATATTTAAAGATAAATTTAATTATCAGATCTCACTATTCCTTTTATCTATATCCATGTAAACTTTAAATCAATATTATAAATATTAATGACAAATTTAAACTTTATTAATAGTCCTTTTTTTGATTATGGCGCTCTTGATCAAATCTCAAACATTCTTGAACATCATAATATTAAAAAACCTCTTATCTGTTCGGATCCAGGCATTAAAGATGCAGGTCTTTTAGATAAGCTAAATAATCAAATCTCTAATAAGTTTTCTCCCATACTTTTTGATAAAACTCCAGCTAACCCTACAGAGGAAGCAGTATTAATAGCTTTAGAAGCTTACAAATCAGAGGGTTGTGATGGAGTTATAGGTTTTGGAGGTGGCTCTAGTATAGATCTGGCAAAAGCGGTTTGCTTAATGGCAAACCACAGCGGCTGCTTAAGTGATTATTCTGCTAACGAAGGGGGAATGGAAAAAATAAAGAAAACAGCACCATTAATTGCTATACCAACAACATCTGGAACCGGAAGTGAAGTCTCGAGCGGATCTGTTATCGTAATGAATGACGGCAGAAAATTAATCCTAGTCAGTAAAGAATTGATACCTGCATCAGCTATATGCGATCCATCTCTTACTCTTGGACTTCCAACTGCAATGACAGCTGGAGGAGGAATGGATGCTTTAACTCATTGCATAGAGGCAATACTCTCACCGGTCATCGATCCTCCTGCAGAAGGTGTTGGCTTGGATGGAATTGAAAAGGTTGTCAGGGAAGGGAATTTAATAAAGGCAGTGCAAGATGGAAGCAATACTGAAGCGAGATGGAATATGATGATGGCAGCAACGGAAGGCGCCATGGCTTTTACTAAGGGTCTTGGAGCAGTCCATTCTATGAGTCATGCCTTAGGAGCTAACCAAGAACTAAGATTACATCATGGAACTTTAAATGGGGTAATTCTTCCTACCATATTACGTTTTAATTATGGGCATGTTGGTAATAAATATGAAAGAATAGCAAGAGCAATGGGCAAGGATGAGTCTGTAGATCTATCTGAAGAAATAGAGAAACTAAATCAGCAAATAGGTCTTCCTGCTAATTTAAAAGAAATGGGTGTAACTAATGATATGATTCCTGGTCTGGTAGAACATTCAATGGCTGATGTATGCAACTTTACCAACCCAAGATCAGTCACAGTTCAAGATTATGAAAAACTTTTTATGGAGGCCATTGGATGAGCACAACATCAGAATCATATGATCAAAGAAAAGATAATAGAGAATTAAAAGATTTTGATGGGGATTACGGCTATCCGTTTCTAGGCAAGACTATCTCCTTAGTCAAAGATCCTTATATATTAATGCAAGATCATTATGATAAATATGGTCCAGTTTCTAGAATGGCATTTGTAAGAGGTCAGAGGTCCTTATTGATGCTAGGACCAGAATATAATCAACCAATTTTATTTGATAGAGATAGAAATTTTAGTTCCAAAACAGGATATGCTGGCAGCTTAGGACACTTTTATGAAGAAGGTTTACTTTTAAAAGACTTTGATGAACATAAAAAACTAAGAAGAGCTACGCAACCAGCTTTTAAAACAGACTCGTTGAAAGACTACGTAAGAATGGTCCAACCAATCCAAGAGTCTCATATAGATAAACTCCCGACAAATGAAGAGATTAGCCTTTTTCCTTTAGTAAAAGAAACTTTGTTAGATGTAGCCTCTAATGTTTTTGTTGGAATTAACGCTTCAGACAAAGAAGCTAAAGAATTAAGTAAGAACTTTATTAAAGTCAGTGATGGTCTAATAACACCACTTCCCTACCCTATTCCATTCTCTAAATATTGGAAAGGACAAAAGGCTAAACTTAAATTAAAGGCATTCTTCGAAGAAAAAATTAATGTTAGAAGAGATTCTGATAATCCAGATATTTTTACCCAAGTCACTAAAGCCAAGACTGAAGAAGACGAATATTTAACAAATCAAGAAATATCAGGTCATATGTCTTTTCTACTTTTTGCTGCTCACGATACCACGACTAGCACTTTATTAAATCTGATGTTTTATCTTGGCAAGAATAAGAATTGGCAAGATAGGCTAAGAGAAGAAGTACTTTCGATTAATAAAAAAGAGCTTGATTATGAAGATTTAAATTCCATGACAGATACTGAGCTAGCCTTCAAGGAAACACTCAGATTACATCCGTCAGTAATGATGTTAACAAGAAGGAATATAGATAAAACAGAAATTGAAGGTCATAAAATACCTGCGGACACAATTTTAACTCTATCTCCAAGCTTTGTTCACAGAATGCCAGAATGGTGGGATGATCCTTTGAAATTTGATCCCGAAAGATTTAGTGATTCAAGGGCAGAAGATAAAAGGCATCCATTTAGCTATATACCATTTGGAGGAGGAGCACATAAATGTATAGGAATGCATTTTGCCTTGCTTAACTTGAGAATATTTATATTCCAAACCTTAAAAAAATATTCTATAGAGATAGATGAAGATTATAATCCCTACTTTCAATCCTTCCCAATGCCCATGCCTTCAGATGGGTTAAAAGTTAAATTGAAGAAACTTTAGACTATTTTCTCCTAAACCAGTTAATTTTATTTTCTCTATTTCTTTGACTTTCTGAGGCCTTGAATTTCCCCAAATATAAAAAGATTACTAAAGAGACAAAAGTTATGCCTCCAAAGATAAGAGTATTAATATCCATTTTTATCGAGATCTCAACTTGGCTAGGAGTCTAAGTATTTCTAAATACAACCAAACTAAAGTTACCATCAGGCTGAAAGCTGCAAACCATTCCATGTATTTAGGCAGCCCTCTTTCTGATCCTTCTTCTATAAAATCAAAATCCAATACTAAATTCAAAGCTGCTATAGCGACCACAAATAGGCTAAAACCAATACCGAATAATCCATTTGAATGGATAAACCCTATTCCTGAACCGAAAAAACTCATTACAAAACTAATTAAATAAAGCACCATGATTCCTCCAGTAGCTGAAACGATCATCAGTTTAAAATTTTCAGTAGGTTTAATGAGGCCTGTTTTATAGGCTAAAAGTAATACTGCTAAAGTACCAAAAGTTAAGCCTACCGCCTGAATAACTATTCCAGAATATTGGGCTTCAAATATTGCAGAAATACCTCCCAAAGCAAAACCTTCTAGAAGCGCATAAATAGGTGCAGTAATTGGTGCCCAAGTTTTCTTAAAGATCGTTACTAATGCAGCAATTAAGCCTCCTATAGCCCCCATCATTGTGAGACCCATTACAGAAGCTGGATCTCCAGTCAAAAAAAATTGATTCCAAGTCCAAGTTGCTGTGATCAGGCAAAGGATTAAAAGAGTAGCAGTTTTATTAACAGACCCTGCTAAAGTCATCTTCTCAGATATAGGTAAATCCTTGAATTGAGCATCTTCTTGAAATGAATTAGCTCTAAACATAGGATTACCTGATCTGCCAAAAGTAGAGAGCGCATTATGTTTTGTCATTTCTATATCCTTAAATTATGAAAAAAATAAAACAATATTATCTATTCCTAACAAGATTAATGCTAGTGAAATTGCCCATAAAAAACATGCAAAGAAATCACTTAAAATAAAAATTCTCCAAGGCATAGATGAAAGACCTGTAAAAAAAGGAATAAATGGCCTGATGGCTGGAATAAATCTACCTAAGAAAACAGCTCCCCAACCATATTTAGTTATAAAGGCTTCTGTTTTATTTATTTGGGTTTCTCTTTTTTTAAGAAAATTTGTTTTTTTTATTTGAGGCCCTAAGGAAAGACCTAAATAATAACTCAATACATCTCCAATCAAAGATCCCAGACCAGCATAAATACTTAGAATAACAATATTTAAACCAGCCTCATTAAGAGCCATAGCAACTAAAAGTAAAATAATACTTGGCCAAAATGTTCCGACTAAAATAAAAGATTCAAAAAATCCAACTAAGCCAATACTTAAACTTCCGTATTCCGGATTTTGAGATATCCAATTAATGATTTCTTCAAAACTCATAAAATCTACTCTTTTAAAGATTATAATTACATAACTAAACTACTATTTTTACTTATATACTAAAAAATTAATATGGTCAGTAAATGGAAAACATTGAGTTCGAAAACTCTTATACATAATAAACTTTTTGATTTAAAAGAAGAAAAAGTTTTATCACCAGAAAATAATGAATTTCCCGTCTGGGTTATGGAGTCACCAGCTTGGATTAATATAATTCCTATCACTAAAGACCGGGAAGTGATCATGATAAAGCAATATAGATTTGGGAATAAAGAAATTACCCTTGAAATACCGGGAGGAATGTCTGAGCAGGGAGAAGATCCTATGCAGGCTGCTATTAGAGAGATGCTTGAAGAAACTGGGTACACCTCAACCAACGTTCTAGAAATTGGTTCAGCTTCTCCTAATCCTGCATTAATGTCCAATCAGGTAATTTCATACTTAGCTCTGGATGTGGAATTTATCAAAAAACAAAATTTAGACACCATGGAAGATATAGAGGTTGTCAAAATTAATCTAGATGATATTCCTCTTTTAATAGATGATAAAACAATAGACCATTCTTTGGTAATAAGCGCTTTTTACTTTTACGAAAGATTTAAAAAAAATAATTACTTATAAAATGTCAGGCAAAGATATAGGTTCTGATTATAAAGATAAAATTCTTTGCTTTTCCCCTACTGAAGAAGAAACCTCTTATTTCTCTAAAAGCCTGATATATATATGCGAGCATAGCGATGAAGGTACTCTTGGTCTTATCATTAACCGGCCATTACAAATTAGCATGACTGATTTCTTTAAAAGTATGAATATAAAAATTCTTGGTTCTTTGTCACAGGACTTTCTTCTTATGGGAGGACCGGTCAACCCTGGAGCTGTTTTTATTTTGCACAGCGCTGATACAGAATGGGAGTCAACAATGCCCATAAATAAAGATGTGAGCTTAAGCACCTCCATAGATATATTACGAGCCATTGCAAATGGAGACGGTCCGGCAGATTATCTAATTACTTTAGGGTATACAGGTTGGGTTCAAGAACAATTAGAACAAGAGATTCTTGAAAATGCTTGGCTTGTAGCTCCTAGTAACTATAAAGTACTCTTTAAAATGAAGCCTAAAGACAAGATTCGAGGGGTATCTGAAGTATTGGGATTTGATATTCAAATGGTTAGCCCTAAACCAGGTAAAGCTTAATAAAATGAAATTTATACACTTTCTACTAATTATTTTTTTAATCATGTCTTGTTCTGACGATTCATTCAACACGCTGACTGATCAAGAATATGAAAAAAGAATTTTAGAGGAAGCAACAATTTTAAATACAACTCTCACAAAAACAGAAATAAAAGAAAGAATTGATGAATTAAGAAAGTACAGTGATATGAATAGATTTGATGATGATATTTCTAATTTTGTATTTGAAGATTCTAAAAAAATGCCGCCTCTGAATTCTTTTCTCTTTATAGGAAGTTCAAGCATAAGATACTGGGAATCCCTTAAGGAAGATATGGCACCATTTTTAGTGATTAACAGAGGATTTGGTGGAGCCCATATTGCGCATGTAAACAAGCATTTCAGTAATATAGTTGAGCCTTATATGCCCAAAGCTATAATTTTTTTCTGTGGGAGTAATGATATAAATGCTCTTAAGAACCCCATGAAAGTAGTTGAAGAATTCAGAGATTTTTATGCCAAAACTCAGTTAGCTTTTGAAGACACAAAAGTCTTTGTTATTAGCATTAAACCGTCCATTGCACGTGATCATCAAAGAAAAAAACAAAATCTTTGGAATGAAGCAGTTAGGAGGTTTGCCAAAAACGAAGAAAATCTTGTTTTCATTGATATCGTTCCAAGCATGATGACTGATGGGAAAGCTAACCCTGTTTTTTTTACTGAAGATGGTTTGCACATGAATAAAAAAGGGTATGCACTTTGGACTAAGATAGTTAAATCAATTCTTAAAGAGCACTTTGAAGGAGAAACATTGTGATAAGACTAAGATCCTTAATTTCAAAATTTTATATTCTAATACTTTTAGGTTTAGCTTATGTTCCTTCCATGCAGGCTTATGAGTATCAGGATGCTGGTGAGTCTAGTATTGAAATAATTACAGAATCTAAAACACTAGTAGCAGGGGATGATCTTCTCATAGGCCTCAAATTTAAACTGAACCCTGGTTGGCATACCTATTGGAAAAACCCTGGTGATGCTGGTGAAGGTGCATCTATAACATGGACT
>TARA_B110000014_G_scaffold249036_1_pt1 | contig 11545 bp, 5 predicted proteins | sample TARA_B110000014 | Tara Oceans TARA_B110000014 (sample SAMEA4396468) | marine metagenome | biome: Westerlies Biome; feature: [MES] marine water layer (ENVO:01000295) within the mesopelagic zone...; material: water (ENVO:00002006), including particulate matter (ENVO:01000060) such... | reverse complement strand
GGAGGGTTCCAAAAAAAATATATAAATTCTTTTTCATGGGGAGAAGAAGATGTTGTAGATTTTAATAAGTTTATTAAAACAGTTGAGATTATGAAGGAGAGAAGAAACGAAAAATCATCTGAAATTGAAGTGTCTTTTCTAAAAAAAATCTATAATAAAATCAATAAATAAATTCAAACTATTTTTTTTAATAATCTGCTTGTTTTATCTGGTTTATTAAAATATATTCTAATCTATTTTCGGAGAAAACTTAATGACATTTGAAGGAATAATATGTCCAGTTTGTTCTGGACCTTTACGAACTGAGGATTTTTTAGGCAGTATAATTTGCCCTCACTGTAATACTAAATTAAGACAGAAAAAGTATTTAGCATTTCTTGAATTTTTAATGATGCAAGGACTTGTGTCTGATATTGATTTTTTTGATGAATCATTATATGGCCATGAAATTCAAAAGTCAGAAACTGAAGAAGAATTACTTGATGAAACTATCCATGATGAGTATGAAGATAAGAGTGAAAAAATGGAGTTTATAGATGAGAAACATCAGTTAAAAGAAGACCATCTGAAGGAAGAAGAGTTTAGAAAATGGGAAGGCATTGAAGAAGATTGGCAAGATTTCAATGAGAGAGAATCAAAAAAATGAAAAGCAAAAAGCCTAAACAGATTAAAATCGAATTAAAGGAAGAAATTGCGCAAGGCAATTATGTCAATTTGCCCATAGTTGGCTATTCTCAAGCTGAATTTATTTTAGATTTTATTAAAGTGATTCCAGGTATTCCAAAAGCTGATGTAAAATCAAGAGTTATTATGTCTCCCATGCATACTAAAAATTTATTATTATTATTAAATGCAAAGATTAAGGAATATGAAAAACAATTTGGTAAGATTCAACCTCCAAAACAAAAGATAGAATCTAAGAATCTTAAATTACCTGATGATGCTTTACCTAATTAGTTTAGAAGACATTTTTGTAAGTATATAGCCTGTAGTCAATCCAATTAAAGAACCTGCCAGAACATCCAATGGATAATGAACACCTACATATATTCTAGATAGGCCTACAAGTACAGCTAAGGTTATATAATATTTTTTATTATTATATAAATATGCTAATAGATAACAAATAGAAAAAATATTTGCTGCATGATTTGATGGGAATGATTTCTTGGAGCTAGATGTTTTATGATACTCTCCCAATTCATTTTTAGGTATATCAATTAATAATTTTATGTTCTCTTTTTCAATAGACATATAGGGTCGTTGTCTAAGCTCTAAATTCTTTATTGCTCGTCCTGTTTGGTCTGTAATAAGTATTGAAATAGGGATTAGAATGATTAATGATATTCTATTTTTTTTATCTTTAAATATATAAAAAATCCAAATAAACAGAACAACTATAACAAACCATAATTGTTCATGGCAATTATGAAAAAAAACAAACATATAATCAAAAATTGGATTAGAAAGGTGTGTATTTATAAAATAGAATAAATAAAGTTCTAGATTTAGTGCTAAATCAAACATAATGCTTAATCAAGGCAATCATCTAAATCATCAGTTCCTTCCTCAGTTCCATCATTAGGCCAAGGCTCTGGGATATCGCCAAATTGTACAGGTAAAGGATCTCCAGAACCATTTGAAATAGCTCCAGTATTAAAATAAAAACAAGCAGAAGGATCATCTGAGTTTATATATGTGTAATCTATATTAGTTAAAATACCATTACTCCCTCCAGGTATAACAGTTCCACTAAAAGAAAAACCTAATATTGTTTCTCCAAATGCTGAAATTGAGAAGTCTGCATCTTCTGCTAAGCCTCCTGTGCCACTTGTCATAGTTGTTCCTTTTATATCAAATTGAAATCCTCCAACATCATGAGGGGTATTAATTAATATTTCCATAGTGTTTTCAGTAACATTTCCAAAATTAATTATAACGGGGAGGATATATTCACAGCAATCAGAATTACTACCTTCATTTGGATCACACTGCGTAGCATTTTCTTTATAATTGTTGGCAGCTTGATTTGGATATGGAGACCAATTTTGGTATCCATCATCTGTACATCCGTATACAACACAAGAGCCATCATCTATTAAATTTCCTGGAGGGTAGGTGTTTCCAAACTGTTCAACACAATCATTATTTGGAAGAGGATTATCGCAATAATAATTTTCAGCCTCATTGTCAGAGCATCCTGTTATAACCTCTAAGTGCTGACTATTTCTATACGAACAATCACCACTCAATTCTTCTTCACCACAGAAGCCGTATTCATCACAACAGTGATCTGGGTCTCCGCAATTATCATCTAATTGGTCATTACACACAAATTCCACATCGTTCTCTAAATTACAGGCATGTTCTAATCCCCAGTTTAAACCTTGATTATTGCAATCACAATTTTGATTTTGATTTTGATCAAAACAATAATATTCTGGTAAAGTTCCAAAACAATCACATTCACCTTCTAGGATACCTTCTCCATTACATATGCCGCACTCATCGTATTCACCAATGCAAGTGTCAACATCATCACAAATTCCATCCTCATCTAAATCATTATTAGAATCATTTGGGCATTCATCTACATCTGCGCATAATCCATCTCCATCTATATCATTATCAGGATCATTTGGGCATTCATCTACATCTGCGCATAGTCCATCTCCATCTATATCATTATCAGGATCATTTGGGCATTCATCAGACAAATCACAAATTTCATCACCATCACTATCTATTAATTGGCCATCCTCATCATAGCAACCTTCTTCATTTTCATCACATATATCATTATTATTGACATCAATACAATCATCTATATCATCACAAATCCCATCATTATCAATATCAATAGCAGTACCATTACAATCTCCAGCACAATCATATTCCCCTACACAGTCATCTTCATCATCACAGATTCCATCTGCATCTGCATCTTGGCCACCACCATTACATACACCACACTCATCAAACTCAGCTCCAAAACAATTACACGAGCCATCAGGATATAACCCATCTTCATCTTGATACATATCACCAAAGCATTCTCCGCAGTCATCCTGGTCACTGTTAGCACTATGTCCACTATTGCCTTCTGAGCATAAACCACAATCATCTTCAAAGGCTGTACCAAAACAATCACCAGCACAATCTATATCACTATCAGCTTCATGATTTGTATTGCCACTTGAGCATACATCACAACTGTCAAAAAAAGCAAATCCTCCACAAAATTCATTACAATCATTAGTTTGACAACTATTGTCATCTGATTCTGAAAATGGGTCAAAATTGCATGATTCTTCATCTGTACAACCTTCAGGTTCTAAGGTCCAATCCATGAAATCTGAGATACATCTAAAGCCTGTATTGTTCGAAGTTTCATTAAAAGTACTCACAGCACTATACTCTATTATAAGGTTTTCGGCAGGGCTATGATAAGCTCCACCTTTCTTATAGTAGTCTTGATTAGCAGACAATGTAGATGTGTATTCCCATACATTGCCGGCCATGTCATATAATCCATATGCACTTAAACTAACATTAAAGTTGCCAAGTCCATTATATTGACCAACTGGAGAGGTTTCTGGTCTATAATCTCCATAGTCATATTCCCAATCTTGATAATTGTCCTCAAAGCAGTCATATCCATCAATGCTGCAATAATTTGCATAATTTTGATTTACTTCATCATTTCCCCAAGGATAAAGCCAATCTGAATCCCCTCTTGCTGCAAATTCCCATTGTTCAACAGAAGGGAGTCTCCAGCCAAAATAGTTTGCATAGATGTTAGCTCCTACCCATGTCACTCCTGTTACAGGATGATCTAGATATTCATCTTCCACCTTAAACACACAGTCACAAGCAAATTCATTTGGAGCATCTTCTATATATATTTCTACGGTCTCACAATCGTAGTATATTTTTCCAGCCTGTCCACTAAAATCTGCATTAGTATCATATGGATTGTTAGCATTTTTATAAATGCTATGCTTACCAGCAGGTATATTTTCATTTACAAATTCTGAAGTCACATTAACATACCACCATTCTTCTGGTTCATATTGGTCTCCTGGGTCCATTTCGTTACAAATAGAAGGGTCTCCTTGTGGCTGGTCCTGCCCATTATTATTTTCATTATCCCAATAAACCTCAACTCTTTCTATTTCTAAGGATTGATTTGAATTTAAGAAATTTTTAAAATCTCGATTTGTGACAGGGAAACGCATAATTTGGAATACATCATTAACATTCATAAATACAGTTTCAATATTTAAATCTTCTTCCAAATTAGTTTGATTGAATTCAATGGTAAGATTATCACTGTCAAATTCTTTAGTAGACATATTTCCATCAGAATCATATTCATAACCCACTAAAACAGCAGTTAGATTAATGGTTTGATTTTGGATGGGAGGGAGGCTATAATAAGTGATTAATGTATCTGATAGTCCTGCACCAATAATTTTATCATCTATTAATATATAAGCGGCATCAGCTTCTTCTTTATTAGTTATTTTTACAATAATTTTAAGTTCACAGGTTTCATCCTCACAGCCACAATCCTCTTCTTCACAACTGATATTTTCTAAAGGAGACAATATTTCTATAGAGGATGGCAAAATCTCAAATTCCTCTTGTGGTTTTTCACAAGAGAGCACAAATAATATTAATGATATTAAGATTAAAGCAGGATATTTCATTATTTAAACTCCGTTGAAAATCTCATAACAATTTGTCTTCCCATTTTTGCTCCACCAATTATTTCTCTGTGGACTTCATTAAAAAGATTTAGACATGAGACAGATGCTGATAAATTTCTATTTATTTTGTATTTATAGTGTAAATCAAAAAGATCATAGGGCCCTATCTGACCGGCCCAGATTCCATCTTGCCACTCAAATTGATCAACGTGTCTATAACCAATAGAAAGCATGCCATACTTATCATCTTTATAGTTAAAATTAATATTCCATTTAAATTTTGGTGCATTAATTGGGTCGCTTCTTTTAGTTAATTCATTATAGAATTCTGTTGTGTTATACCATGAGAAATTACCATTCCAAAACATTTTATCACTGGTAGCTTGGCTAAAAGCAACATCTACCCCTTGAGTCCATACATTCCCATAATTGAGGACACCCAAAATAATTTCAGGAGGGCTAGTAGCTCTTCCTTCAACATTGTTAGAGCTGCATGGATAACTATCACATTCATATTCTGCCATGCCTTCTTGAGGGCTCCACTCATCTATTCCAACCTTATCAAGTAAATCATAATTTATATTATATTGATTTAGTGGGTTATCTGGATTTCCATAAATCCAGGCTAGTCCTTGGCCATCAAAACCTAGTTGAGCTGGTGTATAAGTTTCACCTGTTTGCAAATCAACAAAGCCCCATTCTCCAGGGTCTCTTGGATCTCCATCTCCATTTTTATCATCATCCCAACCAAATTCATCCTTCCACACTTCCCAATCGCCATCATCGTCTAATCCATTCCAACCAGTACTATAGGGAGGATTTGCTCCATTTTGATTCCCTGGAACAAAACCTGCGAATTCAATATTATCTGTATCAGCTTCATCATAACTATCCAAAATTCCATCAGGGACTCCATTAGGGCCGCTGATATCTCCATTTGGAAAACGATAAATTACAGTTGGAGTAATATATGTAGCTGGACTAAAAAAATCTGAATAATGATTTACATAATAATCTATAGCTATAAGTCCTCCTGGCTCTATAAAACGTTTATAGCCTAGCTCAAAACTATTTATTTTTTCTGATTTTATTGCAGGGATATCAGGCAAATATCGTTCTCCAGGTCTTACATCACTTGGTTTCACAATATAGCCATCCCCATTAGGCTCAGGGATATAAACTAAAAAATTCGAAGTATCTAAGGGAATCCAATCTGAGGGGACTCCCTCATAAACATCGTATAAGAAGAAATAAGGCATATCTTGAATTCTATCAAGGTAGGGAGTATCATACTGATCAGCTGCATCAACAATCCCATCACCATTAGTATCTCCATTAAAACTAATAATACCATCATGGTTTGTATCTACATCAAAATTATATTTACCATATGTTTGAAGGTCTCCATTTGAATCATAGTAAACAGGCTGAGAAATATCTGTATTTTCATTTACTCTCACATATTGAGTTCCATCTTTATTCCCTCTTAAAAACACATCAAATATTCTATAATTTTGAACATAATAATTTGTAAATAATTGTGTTGTTGTAGGAGTATTAAAGGCCCTTCCATATGTCATTCTCCACGACTCTTTTGGATTTGGATCATACATTAGACCTAATTTAGGACCAAATTGCAATCCTTCCTCTTTTAGCTGGTCATGATAGTCTATACGCGCTGCTGTAATTAATTCCCATTTATCACTGATTAAACTCGATAATTTAGAGGATGTTTGAAAGTATAAACCTACTTCATTAGCTATTGCATTATCAAATTCATCAAGCTCATCGAATTCCCCATCGCCATCTTCATCACGTCCATTTGGACCATCATTTAGGATTGTTCCTTTGGTTATGGGTTGTGTTTTGAAATAGTCTATTCCCCATACGACTTCAGTCTCTAAAGGTTTCATTTTGAAATTATTTTGAATTTGATAAGCTCTATTTTTAGAGAAGTCAATAATTTGGTCTCCACGAAGATAGCCTCTTGTATTTCCAGAATAACTTTTATTTAGATAGGTTTGGAAAAACCAATTTTTATAATTTAGTTTTAATTGATTAAAAGTATATTCCCATCCATCTAACAAATACCTTCCAACTCCAGTGACCACTTGTGATTTAGACCAAGAATAGCCAGATTGTATTGAAGCATCTATATTGTCTAATCCCCAGAAAGGAATTCCTTTTATATCAATTCTTGTTTCAATTTTTCTGTTGTCAAGTTCAAAATCAGGATAGTCATTTAAAGTATCCCCATTATTATCAGATATTTGTTGAAAACGATTTAATAATTCCTGCTCATCACTATCACAGCCATAGCATCCGTCTCCAGTATCATAATTGCCATCTAATTCATTAAGATCTAATGGAAAAGCGCCATTTCCTTCGCCTGCATCAAAATTACCCATTATTCCGTCTTGCCCCCAATCTTCATATTCCTCACCTACATCCCATTGTCCATTTGGCGGGGGCCACACATCATTTTCTAAGCTCCATTGATAATCTGAATTATAGTCATCTTCAAAATCAACAAAACCATTTTCATTTGTATCTATCCAAGCATCTCCTGGCTGCCATATCCCATCACCTTCACCTTCATCAAAAGTACCCATTATTCCATCAAGACCAGTATCATTATGGCCGTCTATACTTCCTAATAAGCTCTCTCCTCTTTCATAGCTATCATTGCCCATTTCATCGATAAAGAAATCTCCAGCTAAACCATCATCACCATAATCTTGAGTATAGACATCAAATAAAATAGTAAACTGATCCTCAGCCCAAATATAATCTCCCCTTATATGGTCATCTTTTGTTGGCTCTCCATTTACAGTATACCATGGATTTTCTGAACCATTTAGCTCAGGTTCCTTTCTACCATTAAAAATAATAATTTTTGAATCTGAATCAATAGAGGTACCCCAATTACTTATGCCACTACCATTGTGATCAAATTCCCACAATTCATCAATTTGGCCATTGCCATTGTTATCCATTCCATCAAATGACAAATCATATTCATCATCAATATATTCATCTACCTGTCCATCTCCATCATTATCTATTCCATCAGCAGTAAAATAATCTTCATCGATTAAACCATCCCCATCATCATCATAGCCATTAACCCAATCTTCTCCTGCAGGATCATTTTCGTCAATTACCCCATCACCATTATCATCATCCCAGCTTCCATGATTTGCTTCACCATTACCAATTAAAATTGGATTTCCATTTTCATCAATAAAATACTTGACTTTAGTATCCCAAGCACTAATTTCATCATCTGGTCCTATATATTCACTCTCATGATAAATTCCGTCGTTATTTTCATCCCACCAGTAGTCATCAATATTCCAGCATAGATTAGAATTTAAGATAATATCATTTCTTTCCTCTTCAGTTATATAGGTGTTACCAAAAGGTCTGTCAGCTGTCCAAGGATTATTATCTTTTCCATCTGCAGTTCGATCTGGAGATCCAATCCAAGCAAATTGATGGTTTTTCCATTCGTCTTCAGATATAAAATTCCATTCATAAGCATGAAGATATGATGCTGATACTTTGAAACTGATATGATCATTTATTTTTTTTGCAAAACGTCCATTTATTTTTCTGAGTTCTCTTTCATCACTGGTCCCACTGACATGCATTGTGAGTCCTTCTGATACAGAAGGTGATTTTGATACAATATTAACAACACCACTATGGGCATTTGCTCCATATAATGCGGTTGAAGGTCCAAGAATCACTTCCATTTTTTCAATATCATCCTGTGATTGGGGAATAGTATTATAAGATACAACCCTTAAAGCAGGGATATTTGCAACTCTGCCATCTGTGAGAGTTAGAAGCCTTGAACTAAAACTGCTATTAAATCCACGAACTGAAATAGAATAACTATCCATTCCAGAAGCTGTATAATCAACACCTTTTAGGCCTTTTAAAAATGAGCCTAGGTTTGTACTGGATTCTACTTGGATTCTCTCAGATGAAATGAGCTCCTTTGAGGCAACAGATTTTGTGATTTTATCTTTAATTGCTTTTGCTCTACCAATAATCTCAGCACCTTTTAGTTTGATTTTGGTAGGTTCAAGCATAATGTCAAAAGAAAATTTTTCTGTATTAATCATAATCTCTTTTGAATATTGCTTGTATCCTATATATTTTACAGTAATAGAGTAATTTTGTCCTTTCTGGGCATTGGTAATTATGTATTGTCCATCGCCATCAGAGCTACCACCTAAGTCAGTATTGTCCAGATAAACGCTTGCTCCAATAAGAGGTTTTCCATTGGTAGAGTCATATACCTTTCCAACTATTACTGCTGCAAAAGAGAAATTTAAAGTAATTATTAGTATAAATAGTTTATGCATTATATGATAGATATTTATTCATTATAAAAAGGACAGTGAATTTAATACATTTTAAGCAAAAATAAAAAAACCCCTTTCTAAACAGAAAGGGGTTTTTTATTAGAATTATAGCTTGTGCTATTATTTTACTAGCATTACTTTTTGCGAACTTACTTGACCATTAGCTTCTGCTCTGATCATATAAGCACCACTTGGGAAATTAGATGCTTCCCATGTAATATCATATTTGCCAGCTTCCATTGAGTTATTTACTAGAGTCTCTACTGTTTGACCCATCACATTGTATACATTCATAGTTACATGACCTGCATTGCCAACTGTAAGCTCAAAGCTTGTAGTTGGGTTAAATGGATTAGGATAAGCAGAACTTAGTGAAATAGCCTCAGGATTAATAATATCTATTAATTCATTGCTATTAGCAGCTTCAGTTTTAATAATTTCAAAATCACCAACTGTTGTAAAGAGCTCTTTACCTTCAGGATTTACAATCATAAGTTCTGTTGTATTTCCTGTAGTATTATATAAAGAAACAAATCCTTCAGTTAATTCAATTTCAAAATCATCGCCATGACTTAAAGTCATTTGAACAGCTCCTACGTAGCCATTAGATTCAAATGTCACAGAATTGTCATTATTATAAATTTCAATTTCTGTAGCATCAATTCCTCTATTGCCTAAGATAGCTTGAACGATAGCAACAACATCAAGAATATTGATTATGTCATCTGAATTGATATCTGCATTACATACTTGGTTATCACTTAAGTCTTCAAGACCTAAAATAGCTTGAACTAAATTAACAACATCAAGAATATTTACAATATCATCAAGGTTAACATCTCCGTTATGTGCGCAATCATCAATTTCATCGAAGTCAATATAAACTTCTCTTATTTGAGTTGTTGGAACACATAATGGGTCCATTACCATTAATAAACGTCCTGCACAGTCAGAAGGATTTCCATCAGCTAAACAGTATGGATCAAAATCAAAAGTGCCATCTGACACTAAGAAGCTTGGATCACCAGTTTGACTATATTGAAGTGCGTTCCAAGTAAAGAAACCACCCCATGGCGTAAATCCAGCATCCATAAGATAGAAGTTTCTGTTCACACTATCACCATCAACACAATTTGAAACATATGCATCTGCAGCTAAGCTACATACAGCACCTGCATCAAATGTTAGCATTAAAAGACCATAACAATCCCATGCAGCATTAGTAAAGAAATAACCATCTGCGCATTCTTCTGCACTATCAGCAGGATAAAAGTCATGTGTTTCAACGTTGTAGCAAATTGTAGTTGCTTCAACAGCGCCTTGCGCTATAGAAGCTAAATATTCACAATCTTCGGTACTAAAACCTAATTGCTCACAAGCAGCAACAAAAGCCATTGTAGCAGCTTGGTCACCAGGCAAACCATAGCCTTGTTCTAATGCAAAACAGCCATCTACAACATCTGGATAACCATTTCCATCTGCATCACCTTGCATACCACCTTCACAGGCGCTTTGTACGCCTCCAGCTAAACCGGCACTTACAGAGGCTGCATCACCAAGAATATCAGCATTATAGCCACATTCTGGATTCATAGCAGTTGACGGCATATAAGGAATACCAAAAATATTATCTATTGCTTCACCTTCTGCTGTACAAGCAGGAGAAGGAATGATTCCACCTGTTTCTGGGTCTAATTCAAAGCATTGAGCTTGATCTGCATTTGCAACACAAAGATCATCTTCGCAAGGATCTAATAGATCATCACCATAACCACTTTGTGATAAAGCACCATCTATAGCATGCCATTCAACATACATATCACGAACACCATTATCTTGGATAGTTTCAATGTCATGACCTTTTGAAACATATCCAGCAGATGCGCAAGCTTCATAGATATCGCAATCATTACCTGGGAAACTTGCATCGCAAGGGCTTCCATCATAGTAGTAACCAGCTAGGCAAGCACCTAAAGCTCCAGCGCTTTGACCAAAAGTAAAGAAATCTAATTCTTCACTTTGAGATAATGATATACCTCCAGCAGCACCTGAACCACCATTAGCAGCAGCAAATGGGCTTAGTGAAGGCAAGCCAATAATATTTACATTTTGAACATAGTTAACAGGAGCAAGGTTTGAAGTATATACTAACTCATCAGTAATAGGCAACACTGTTCCAGCTGTTGTACAAGTTTCTTCATCTAGCTCTGTTGTAGGATAATAACTACCCTCATTAATAGTTCCTGTTCCATCCTCATTAAAAGTTACATTTAAAAAAGCTCCACCTAATTCTAGGTTATCTTCGTTAAATGGTCCATTTAGAAGTTGAAAGAACCCACTTCCATTTGCAATTACAGATACAGGTGTATTTACACCAAATCCATAACTATCCGATACGCTTGCAACTGTAGTCTGTCTTGCTAAGTTTGTATATCTTACATTGGTACCTGTTAATTT
>TARA_B110000014_G_C20126638_1_pt1 | contig 11547 bp, 14 predicted proteins | sample TARA_B110000014 | Tara Oceans TARA_B110000014 (sample SAMEA4396468) | marine metagenome | biome: Westerlies Biome; feature: [MES] marine water layer (ENVO:01000295) within the mesopelagic zone...; material: water (ENVO:00002006), including particulate matter (ENVO:01000060) such... | reverse complement strand
GGTCAATCCATCCCACCTACCATAAGTCCATATTTTATCCCTGATTTTTCCTCCCAAAAGCTCGTAAACCGGCACCCCGAGAGCTTGACCTTTGATATCCCAAAGAGCTATTTCTATACCACTTATCGCAGACATTTGAACGATGCCACCTCTTACATGAAAATGGTGGTAAAGGGTCTGCCAAAGCTTCTCAATTTCCATAGGGTTTTGGCCTGTAATTACCTCACCAAATTCATCTACCATGGTAGCTACACTTAGAGGTCCACAGGTTGCTTCTCCCCATCCCGTTAAGCCATCATCAGTTTCTATCTTTACAAAAACATAATTTCGAGCAACAGATACACCAACCCTAGTAGTCGTATGGGAAGCTGGTATAGCTTTTACAGATGTGATTTTCATTCTAGCCTCCTATTCAAATCAGTCTAACAAGGATATAAAAAAAGGGGGGAAACATTTTGTTTCCCCCCTCAATTCAATAACATTAAAATAATTAGTCGTTATTCATTACAACCTTGATGATGTCATCCTCATATTTCTCGTATTGATCATAGGCATCATTAACATCGGAGAAATTGGACTCATGGGTTTTCATTTCTCCAGGGTTCCACCAACCTCGGTCTTTTAATTCGATCATTCTTTCAATATGCCCTACTGGATCTCCACTCCCGGCACCAGAAGTGGGAATAATTGTAGGAGCATTTTTAAGGAAATTTGATGTGTCAATTTCTGTGGTCTTGCCCCGAGGCCCTTCCTGGATACCAAATATAATCACTTTGCCATGCTTAGTAGCACCTCTAATGGCTGCATTCAAACCGTCAGGATATCCTGATGCCTCCACCGAAATATCAGCAAGTTTTCCATCTGTGATTTCAGCGAGGGCCTCATCTACATCGTCTTTGTCGGGATTGATCGTGTGTGTAGCCCCAAATTTCTTACCCCATTCAAGTCGGTAGTCCAAAGGGTCCACAGCAATAACTCTCCTAGCGCCAGCTCTAGCAACAATGGCCGTAAAAGACAGACCAATACTTCCCTGACCCATTACAACAACGTCTTTCCCTAAAATAGTTCCCATTTGTTGACAGGAATATAAAACTGTTCCTGATGGTTGACAAAGAATCCACTCTCCTAGATCTCCATGATCAGGTACAAGAGCCATTCTTCCTTCATCACCAGGATAGTATTCAACGAGGCCTCCTGGGCCATCCTGGCTAGGCAGTACAATTACTCTCTGGCCAACTTTAAATTTATCGGATTTACTTTCCACAATAGTGCCTGCACACTCATGGCATGCCCCGCCATGTCTCATAGGATATTCTTCTTCAGGCATTACAGGCCCATAAGCATGCCTGATATCACTTCCACAAACAGACCATCTTTCCAATTTTATTAGGCATTGGCCTTCCCCAATACTCGGTGTTTCAATATCTTCAATTTCAATTTTCTTTGGACTTGTTATTCGTGCTGCAAACATTAGATGAATTCTCCCCTTATCTGATCCCATTTCAGACCATAAAATTAATTTACGGAAATTTAGAGCACATTCTATTGATATCAAGTACATTTACGCAACAATACTTAATATCAAATATAAATGGAGTAAAAAAACACATGGACCCAATATCACCTGTTGCTGTTGATCAAATGTCCATCACAGTGTTAATGGACAACCACGTCAGCAGCATATTAAATGACACTGGCCCCGTTACTAGGCCTTCAACCAAACAAGAAATTGCAGCGCCGCTAACCGAAGACGGTTCCATTAAATCCCAACTTAGGGCGGAGCATGGATTTTCAGCTTGGGTCACAATCCGAACGGGAGAAATTGACCACTCCATCCTTTTCGACGCTGGAGTATCGCCTACTGGTGTTTCCGAGAACATGAGAATACTAGATTTATCTCCAAAGAATGCGGAGGCAATTGTGTTTAGTCACGGTCATTTCGATCACACTGTCGGAATAGACGGTATTCTGAATGATTTAGGAGCTAATAACATCCCAATAATCATCCATCCTGAATTTTGGAACAAAAGAAGGATCGTACTTCCCGGAAGAACTCCTCGCACTCTCCCCACCGCCAGCAAATCTGCCTTACGTCAACAAGGAATGGAAATTATCGAGGAATCTCGCCTTCCGTCTTTTTTAATAGATAATTCTTTATTGGTAACAGGGGAAGTGGATCGGTTTACGAGTTATGAAAAAGGTTTAAAAGGCCAGGAAGTCTTTGTAGAAGATTCCTGGCAACCGGACCCGCTGACTTTAGATGATCAAGCTCTAATCGCGAAAGTTAAGGGAGAAGGCTTGGTGATAATGACAGGATGTGGACATGCTGGAATTGTCAATATATGTAATTACGCAAAAAAATTGACCGGTGAAACTAAAATTCACGCTATTATTGGAGGATTTCATTTACCAGACTCTCTGGACCCAATAGTCATACAAAACACTGTAAACGATATCAAAGATTTAGATCCAGACTGGTTAATACCTGCGCATTGTACCGGTCAGCAAGCGATCATTTCGTTAATGAAAGCGCACTCAAATTCGATGATTCAAAACAGTGTTGGAAGCCAATACAAATTTGGTGCCTCTTTGGATTAAGATTCTGGTTTAAACATTTCAGTCACGCTGTCAGGACGTGTAAGTGATATGTGGGAAAAATCGTGACCATCCACAGCACCATGCCAATGCTTTTCACCGGAAGGAATGAAAGCAGTATCACCAGCTTCCATTTGAACCTCTTCCGACTCATTGGCCACTATTCCCAGTCCTTTGGTGGCGAACAAAATTTGATCACTTGTATGAGTGTGGAAGTGATTCTTTGACCCATCATAAAAGGAGACAATTCCAAAGTTGTAATCTTCCTGATCAGTCTTTCCCACTAAGGGTTGTCTGGTGACTCTGCCACCGTAAAAAAGAGGGGCATCTCCAGCCTCTTCAGGATCTACGTCCTGTTGTCGCGTCACATACATAAATATTTCTCCTTAACATACAATTAATTTCTATAATAACTCTTTATTCACTAGATATACGACTAAACCCTGCGTAGGATTTTAAAACCTCAGGTACTTCTATTGAACCATCAGCAGTCTGATAATTTTCAAGGATAGCTATCATCACTCTCGGCACTGCAAGGCCTGAACCGTTTAGGGTATGCAACAATTTTGGCCTAGATTCCTTGGAATCTCTGTAGCGAATTGCAGCTCTACGGGATTGAAAATCGGTGCAATTGGAACAAGAAGAAACCTCTAGCCATTCTTGTGTTCCGGCGCCCCACATTTCAACATCATAGCTTTTAGCAGCAGCAAAACCCAAATCCCCCGTGCATAACTCAAGAACTCTATGAGGAATGTTTAATTCAACACAAACTTGTTCAGCATCTTTTAACAATGTCTCAAGTTCTTCAAACGAAGAATCCGGCTCTACGAATTTGTACATCTCAACCTTGTCGAATTGATGAACCCTTTTTATTCCTCTGGTATCTCTCCCGGCGGAAAATTTCTCTCTTCTCCAACATGGTGTGTGTGAGACAAATTTGAGAGGCAAAGTTTCACCATCCAAAATCTCATCCCTAAACATACCTGTTACAGGAGCTTCAGCGGTTGGTACCATGAAAAGATCATCCTCTTCATCGTGATACATATTCTCCTCAAAATGTGGAAGATGGCTAGAGGCCGTTACCGTATTTCTGTTTACCAAATAGGGAAGGTAAAGTTCTCTATACCCGTGTTTCTCGGTATGCAAATCTAGCATCCAAGATATTAAAGCTCTTTGAAGTCGGGCGCCCTTACCATTAAGTAAATAGAACCGAGATTGAGCTAACTTAACCCCTCTTTGAAAATCAATGATTCCCAGGCTTTCACCTATTTCCCAATGAGGCTTTGGCTCAAAATCAAAGCTAGGTAGATCTCCTACAGACCTTACAACGACATTGGCATTCTCATCAGGGCCATCCGGTGACGATTCACTTGGAATATTGGGAACATCGAGCATGATTTGATTTAGTCTATCGCTGACTTCATTTTCCTCCTCCTCCAAATCCTTGATTTGAGATCCGACTTTCCTCATCTCTGCTATTAATTCCGGCGGCTTCTCCTTAGAACTGCCGATTTCTTTTGACACTGCGTTTCGTCTCGCCCTTAGGGAATCTATTTCGCTTATTGCTGTTCTACGTCTTTGATCCAGATCAATTATCTCAGGTAGAGGAACTTCCTTTCCTCTCCTTTTGAAAGACTCGACAACAAACTCAGGTTTTTCTCTAATCAGTTCTATATCTATCAATTAACTTGACTCCCAAAACAACTGACTAGAATTCTATTTGATTCAACCAAATTCATCCATGTTTTCAAACAAAATAAATACAAATTTTCCAAAGCAATAAATTAAAGTTGCTCGTTTCTGTACTATATAAAAGATTCCAGCGAACAAAGAAATATTGCGATGTTGGCTATATAATTGCCCTCGGACCTTATTTGAAGTAGCTGTAGTTTGCTGTTTCTTTTGATTTCCAATATGAATTAATAAACTTTGCGAGCATCTATTGCCAGTCAATTATTCTCTTTTAGAAACCGGAAGCACGGTATCGGATCAAAAATATACCCTTTCTCAAAAAGAGGTAGACCAGTATCTAGATGCCGTCCAAGATGACTCAGTGAGGCATCTTAATAGCTCGGGTACAGAATTAGCACCTCCAATGGCTTTGGCAGCATTGAGTCTCAGAGGTGTTGTGATAGATCTACAAATACCTGGAGGCACATTACACGTGGGCCAAGAAATGGAATTTAAAGATGCTGTTAGGGTGGGTGAAAATTTGAGATGTATCGCATCACTAGCCTCCAATAACGTAAGAGGTGATTGGAGATTTATGGTTGTGAATCTCTCAGTTTTAAGGTCTTCAGGTGATGAAGTAATGGAAGGTAAAAGTACCATAATGTTACCTGCGGAAAATAAAATCGAATGAAAAATCTTCAAGTTGGTGACGACCTGCTACCTATCAAAAAGCTCATAACGATGAAACAGATCCTTATGTATGCGGATGCTTCCGGCGATTACAATCCAATTCATATTGATGAGGAGTTCGCCAAAAATTCCCAGTTTGGTAGAAATATTGGTCATGGGATGATGGTAGCTGCGACTATCTCTGAGCTGATGGTCAAAAATTTCGCTGAAGCTTGGTACAAAACAGGTAAAATGAAAATGAGATTTAAATCCCCTGTATACCCAGAGGACGAAATTCAAACTTCAGGTAGTATCAAAAAATCTGAACAGGTAGGAACAGCAACTAGAATCACCTGTTCAGTCCAAATAGTCCGTCAGAATGGGGACACCATCATCTCTGGTGAAACATTGGTGACATTAAAAAGCCCATAATTTCACCATAAATCAGGAGTCTAACTTTGCCTAACACTGAATTATTAAAGGTGTCCATTGATGCAATGGGTGGAGACAATGCGCCCGCTGTACCTGTAGAGGGAGCTATCCAAGCAGCCAAAGCCGGTTTGGCCGAAATTTTTATCGTCGGGGATAAAGAGCCAGTACAGCAAGAACTAGCAAAACACGACACAAAAGACCTCCCCATACATTTCATAGCTTCAGAAGGGAAGATAGAAGATAATGAGGCTCCAGCCCTAGCTTTGAGACAAAAACCCAAAGCATCTATCTTAGTGGCAACTAATTTAGTCAAAACTGGAACCGCAAATGCCGTTATATCAATGGGGTCCACAGGAGGCACAATGGCGGCGGCGGTCGTGCTACTCGGAACTATAGACGGAATAGAAAGACCAGCAATTGGAGGGCCCATAATAGGCGCTGCTCCAAATCAAACTATTCTTGATCTAGGTTCTAATCTTGACTGCAAACCATCCCAACTATTGGGGTTTGGAGTATTAGGATCTGTTTTTAGCAAATTACTTGTTGGTGTTGATAACCCAAAATTAGGTTTGCTTAGTGTAGGAAGTGAAGACGGAAAAGGAAACATACAAGCAAAAGAAGCAAGTGCCTTGTTTAGAAAAAGTGGTTTGAATTTCATAGGAAATGTCGAAGGTAATGATTTAGTTACAGGAAAAGCGGATGTGGTTGTGTGTGACGGATTTGTTGGTAATGTAATTTTAAAGCTAGTCGAAGGACTCGGTAAAGGTCTCGCTGTTCAATTGAAAACAACATTGGAGGGAAAACTACCAAACAATCAGCTTGATGCCCTAATGCAAGACCTTTACAAGAATAACAACGTGGTAGACGCGAGAGGAGGCGGACCAGTTTTTGGTGTTAATGGAGTTAGCATAATCGGACATGGTAGCGCTACATCAGGCACCATAGAAAGAGCGGTGAGTTTAGCCAAAATGTGCGTAGATACAAATCTAATTGAAGAAATGAACAAAGAAGTTTCTGCTGTGATGTCCACGGTGGATGATTAACTGAGAATATAAACAAATAAATTTACGGGAGAAAAAGTGACTGAACTGAAAGGAAAAGTAGCGTTAGTTACTGGAGCAGCAAAAGGAATTGGAAAAGCTGCAGCAGTAAAATTGGCTGAAGAAGGTGTGAATGTCGCGATAAATTACAATTCTTCCAAACAAGAAGCCGAGAACACTGTTAAACATCTCAAGGACTTCGGAGTAGATTCGATTTCATGCCAAGCAGATGTAGGAAACCTAGATCAAGTAACGAAAATGGTGGATGCTGTCACTGAGCAACTTGGACAAATTGATATCCTCGTAAATAACGCTGGAATTATAGATGATGGCCTACTCCTCAGAATGTCAGACGAAGCCTGGGCTCGAGTGATAAATACAAATTTGAACGGCACTTTTTACTGCAGTCGCGCCGTACTCCGAACAATGGTGAGATCCAGATGGGGGAGAATAATTAACATTGGTTCCGTTGTTGGCCTTCGGGGCAACATAGGTCAGACCAACTACACAGCTTCAAAAGCAGCAATAAACGGGTTCACATTCGCTCTTGCCAAGGAAGTTGCCACCAGAAATATAACTGTTAATACCATAACGCCAGGCTATATACACACTGACACCGTTGACGTTCTATCTGAGAAGCAAAAAGACACAATTATGACTTGGATACCTATGGCTCACTTTGGCGAAGTAGACGATATTGCTCACATGGTTGCATACCTTGCTAGCGAAAAAGCAAAATATATAACTGGACAAATAATCAGTGTGGATGGAGGTATGGCTATCTAGAAAATGAGGCCTAAAATTATCAATGGCTAATCCTCAAAATAAGGTTGCACTCATAACAGGTGGTTCAAGAGGCATAGGGAAATCTATAGCCATGGAATTCGGCAGTCTTGGCTATGACATAGTCTTTAATTATTTTCGAAATCACAAAGCGGCAGATAAAGCACAACGGCAGATAGAAGAACTGGGTGTTAAATGTTTAAAATTGCGAGCTCACCTGGCAGAACCAGATCAGATATGGAAGATGTTCCAGTCAATCACCGAACAATTCGACACCATGGACGTGTTGATAAATAACGCGGCCTCTGGGGTTCAGAGAAATGTCGATGAATTAACTCCAAAGCATTGGGATTGGGCAATGAACATAAATGCCAGAGCACCATGGCTGTGCTCGATAGAAGCGGCAAAATTAATGTCAAATGGCGGCTCCATTGTAAACATTACTTCTGAAGGCTCCAGAAAGGTTCTCCCATATTACCTATCAGTGGGGACATCTAAGGCAGCACTTGAGTCACTCACGAGATATCTGGCAGTAGAACTCGCCGAAAAGGGCATCAACGTTAATGCTGTCTCAGGAGGTTATGTTCAAACTGATGCTTTAGAATCCTTCCCGAACAAAAAAGACATGGTGTCAGCTGTCAAAAACACTTTGTCAGGGAGAGTTATAACAGGAGAGGACATAGCTAAAGTTACAGCCTTCTTGTGCAGCGAGGATGCAGCAATGATAAGAGGCCAAGTTATCGTGGTTGATGGAGGTGTTACCCTTCCTGCCCCTTTACCAACTACAGAATTATAACTACTCAGCCAATATCTCTGTCACCACAATCTTTCTTTCGCCGCAGTCTAGTTCTTTTTCAAGTTCAGCGTAAGTGTTTCGAACAAACCCCAGCCCAATCCCACTTTCTGCAGAAGTTATAACTCCTATTGGCTTTCCGTCACATGTAATTTCGTTCTGCTCAAGATTTCCCTGCCACGCGAATTTGACGAGTTTTCTCTGGACTTTGTCGTAGGTGTTTAACCTAGCAACAACTTCCTGGCCAATATAACATCCCTTATTAAAACTAATATGAGACATTAAGCCAGCCTCAAGTGGATTAAAATCTTCTGTTAATTCAAACCCAAATACAGGTATACCAAGTTTCAGTCTAAATCGGTTGAACTCTTTAAGGTCAACTTGATTAAACCTTTTGGAGAAAAAATCGCCGAGTTTAGAACGTGCGGTCGAAGGCCCTATGACATCAATGCACAGTACCCCGGACATTTCCTCTTTTATTACGATTACAGATTCAGATTCAATATCGCAACACATAGAATCTCGTACTGAAAGTTCCGATATTCTTGGAAATAGCTCATTCCATCCTTCGCCTATCAGCCGAAAATGACACGTTTCGGCTGAAATATCTTTTATCGAAACGTCCTCCATGATGGTATAAAACTCAATCCACTCGATCACTTTTTCTTTTGAGTTTTTAGCAGTAGTTACTAAAACTTTGTCAGGGAGTCGGTTGACGCCAAGAAGGTCTATTATCCGACCTTTGTTTGTTGTCAAAACCGAGCCCATACCAGTATACGGTTCGATGAGGTTTTCGAGTTTATTAGTAGACAACCTATCAAGAAGATCCAAAGAATCTTCCCCGTATAAATCTATCCTGCTGAAATAGTCAGCTAGATCTACAAAGACAGGTTTTTCGCTCAAGTATTAATTACCTACACGCTGAATGAAGTGCCGCAACCACATGTAGTCTTCGCGTTAGGGTTGTTGAAGACAAACCCTTTTCCATTCAGCCCACCGGAATACTCTAGAATCGTACCGGCTAAAAATACATAAGACTTTTTATCAACAAAAAGTCGGACCCCATTTTCATCTATTATCTTATCGGTCTCTCTAGGACCATCACTTACTATCTCCAAGATATAGGTAAGTCCAGAGCATCCTCCACCCTTTACCCCAACCCGTAAATCAGCTTCGGAATTTCCCTCGGCAGCAGCAAATTCTTTCACGTGATGAGCTGCCTCTTCACTAATCATTATAGAAAGTGGAGCCGGGCCTTGAGTAGTTGTCATTTAGACCTCCCAACATCTTCATATATCCTCAACATGGCACTGCCACACTGAAGATTTGCGTAGTTTTAAAAACTAATTTAGATAGTTGATTTTATTAATATAACAATGACCAGTCAATATTAGTGAATCCGACATTAAGTGCAATCACTCTTGGAATAATGGCATCTAGGCACTGTCTTATATTAAATATCTAAGGGTTTTCCCCAATATTCTGATCGAAAAACGACGCCGTCTTTGAACCAGGAAGCTAAATTGAAAATCAGGCAGCTTGACCTTTTTTGCTTTCGGTACCGTCTCCAACTACCAATGCTTCTGATTTTTTCTGTAGTTCTAAATCCTGCATTAATCCGCACTGAATACATTCTTTAAAATCTCCAAAAGTATCCCTGCGAGTATGCATATCGCCGCGGCATTTTGGACACGCTCTGTAGTCAACCATTTTAAATCCCCACCTTAATCCTAGTACCAAATTTTTTACTGTATATTTTGGTAATCTTTAAAATTGCTTATATATTTATTTCTCGATCTCATTTAACTGCTTACCTGTAACCTATTAACAAAGCAAAACAGTCGAATATTTCAAGGTCAAGCCGGAATTATAGTGATATTAATAAATATTGCAATAGGTGATATTTATATGTTTAATATCATTTTCCATGATACTAATGCCTGATACGTCGCCAGTTTATGCAATTATCTTCCTGTTATTTAGGGAAAGTGTTAAATGGACGAAAGAAGCTTTGCAAAATTAGGAATCAAGAAACACTCTTCAATGCTTGTATTCTCGCCGCCTAAGTTTTTTTTGCAGGAGATTCATGACATAAATCTGCCACACGGCTCTGAAATTTCGTACAAACCAGATGGTATGTTTGATGTAGTTTTGATATTTGCTAGAAACCAATTAGATGTCAAGGAATTAGCGGCTGCCTCAGTGGCCATTTTAAAAAAGGGCGGGAACCTGTGGTTCGCATTCCCTTCCAAAGAATCTCAAATGGAAACTGACCTTTCAGAATCGGAGGGGTGGGCTACCCTTGTCGATTCGGGTTGGTCTAAAAGTGAGTCTTTTAATTTAGCTATTGGTTGGACTGCTATTCAATTTATGGAAACCTAGAGCATACCGCGATAAAACACCAAACCCCAGACACAAAATTAAGGAGAGGACCCGTGATATACGACATGAGAATCTATGATTTGAAACCAGGATCAGTGCCAGAATATATGAAAGCTGTGGAAGAAGTGGCATTCAAAATTCGGCAAGACCAAGGGATAAAACTAGCGGGTTGGTACTACACTGATGTTGGTCCTCTCAACCGCATCGTACACATTTGGGGGTATCGCGACTATAGCCATTTCGAAGAGTCAAGAGAGAAAGTTCGGTCTGACCCAAGATGGACAAAAGAATATCTTCCCAGAGTAAAAGATTTGATTATTAGCCAACAAGACATGATCGTAAAAGGGGCAAATTTTTTCCCCGAACCTGAATGATATTAAAACACTTCCAACGTCCCAGATTTGTGACTGCGTAGCTATTGCCTTTTCCCGTCCTGTTAGTTATAGTGGCGGGTACTTAATTTGTCGACGTGCGCCTGAATTCAGGCGCTGTTTTCATGAGATTATAAAATTCTCAATGAAAACAACAAAGAACCAGATAACATAGGAGTTCAAGTCATGGCTTCAGATAGCCGAATTGGTGACGTAGTACTAGAGGTTAAAGACCTTCAAACCTATTTCGTGACACGTTGGGGTGTCACTAAGGCGGTTGATGGAGTCAGTTTCAATCTAAGAAAAGGCGAAACTCTCGGAATTGTCGGAGAGTCCGGCTCAGGGAAATCCGTCACCGTTAGCTCCGTAATGAGACTAATACCGTCTCCTCCGGGCCACATCGTTGGCGGTGAGATTCTTCTCGAAGGAGAAAATCTCCTTGACCTTGATGAAAGTGATATGAACAAAGTCAGAGGGGACAAAATAGCCATGGTGCTACAGGACCCAATGACCGCCCTAAATCCGGTGTTTGATATTGAGGATCAGGTTGGTGAGGCATTAAAAATCCATGAAGGCCTCAAGGGGCAAGGGTTGAAAGACACTGTTATTGACATGTTGAGAAAGGTACGAATACCTGCACCTGACACCAGAATGAAGGACTATCCTCACCAGTTATCTGGGGGTATGAGACAGCGCGTTGTAGGTGCAATCGGTATTTCCTGTAACCCTTCAGTCTTGATAGCCGACGAGCCAACAACGTCCCTCGACGCTACAATCCAAGCCCAGTATTTGAACTTGTTAAGAGACCTAC
>TARA_B110000014_G_scaffold264419_1_pt1 | contig 11632 bp, 9 predicted proteins | sample TARA_B110000014 | Tara Oceans TARA_B110000014 (sample SAMEA4396468) | marine metagenome | biome: Westerlies Biome; feature: [MES] marine water layer (ENVO:01000295) within the mesopelagic zone...; material: water (ENVO:00002006), including particulate matter (ENVO:01000060) such... | reverse complement strand
TATAATTTTCAATCAGAACATCTGACGTAGAAACTAATTTAAAAAAGATATTTAAATCAACTTCCTCTTTTAGATCTAGAGCAAGAAAACGTTTATTCTTATTTAATACAGAGAACATTCCTGCCATACCATTACGAATACTTCCCATAAACCTTCCTAAGTCACCTATCCCTGGAGGTTCTACTTTTATGACATCTGCACCTTGGTCTGCAAGCACCATACCTGCATAAGGTCCAGAAACAGTGGAAGTTAATTCCAGAACTCTATATCCTTCAAGGGGTCCAGACATTGTATACTCCTAATTTATATCAAGATGTCCTTTATAATCTTTATCAAGAATAAAATAAAGAAATTATATGAATCAATATTTTGACATTGGTGCCAATCTCACCCACCCAGACCTACAAGAAGATCTAGAATCTATTTTAGAAAATGCTCTGAATGAAGGAGTAGTTAATATTTCAGTTACTAGTTCAAATTTAGAGGAAAGCATAAAAGCCCTAGATCTTGTTAAAAAATGGCCTGAAATACTTATTTCAACCGCTGGAATCCATCCACACGAAGCAAAGAAATTTAACAGCTACAGTTATAGTGAAATAAAAGATTTAGCATCCAATAAAGAAGTCAGTGCCATTGGAGAAACTGGTTTAGACTATCACAGGAACTATTCCTCCCCATCAGAACAAAGAAAAAGTTTTGAGCAACATGTTGAACTTGCAATAGAATTAGATATGCCTTTGTTTCTCCATGTGAGAGAAGCCCATCAAGACTTTCTTTCAATTCTCGATAATGTTAAAGATAATTTACCTAGAATTGTTGTTCATTGTTTTACTGGTACAGAAAGTGAGCTAGATGACTATACTGGAAGGGATTTTTATATAGGCATAACAGGCTGGATTTGTGATGAAAGAAGAGGCCAACATCTTAAACCTTTGATTAAAAATATTCCCGAAGATAGATTAATGATTGAAACTGACTCTCCTTATCTATTGCCTAGAAACTCAGGTATTAACTACAGGACAAGCAATGAACCTAAATATCTTGGAATTGTTGCAAAAGAAGTTGCTTCTCATAAAGATGGTGCACATGAAGAAACTTTCAAAACATTGTTTTCTAATAGTAAAAATTTCTTTGGTCTAGACAGATATTAGATGCTTGACTGATTGAAGGTCAAAGGGCCAGTTAAGAATTTTATCTTTATAAATTAAAACAGGTATTTTGTCCCAATAATTTATATGCAAATCATCGGAAGAAAATATATCTAACTCCTTTAAAGTGAGCTCTTTAGATTCTAACTTATCACATATTTCTTTAGCTTTTTCGCACAGAGGACAGTCCTTCGTAGTGACCAAAATTAATTCATTCAATTAACAATGCCTTTTTTCTTTAAAACTGATAAATATTCCTCATCTATCCCAAGCTCATGAAGAATCTCCAGAGAATGCTCACCTGCTATCGAGGAGGGCCCTTGAATTTCAGATTCAGTTCTAGAGAACCTAGGAGCAGGAGCAGGTTGAGTAACTCCATCTATTTCAACAAAAGTTTTTCTTGCAATATTATGAGGGTGATTTGGCGCTTCTTCCATAGATAATACTGGAGCAAAACAAATATCAGTGCCTTCCATAAGGTCTGTCCAGTCCTTCTGAGATTTAGTTAAGAAAACTTCTTTAACCTTTAACTTTAATTCTTGCCAATTTTCTCTTTGCATTTGATCATCAAAACTTGCATCGGTCAGCCCTGCAGCTTCTCTTAATAAAGAGTAAAACTGAGGTTCTATGGATCCAATAGAAATATACTTTCCATCTAAACATTCATAAGTATCATAAAAATGGGCTCCACCATCTAAGAGATTGCTTCCTAACCCATCTTGCCATGGCATAAAATTTGCTTCCTTCATAGAATATATCATCGTCATTAATGTAGAAGATCCATCTGTCATCGCTGCATCAATTACTTGACCTTTGCCTGAATTTCGAGCTTCTAATAAAGCTGCTAAAAGTCCTAAGGCAAGAAACATGCCTCCACCTCCAAAATCACCAATTAAATTTAAAGGCACAACTGGAGGGGAACCTGGCCTTCCTATTGCAGCTAGAGCTCCTGTTAAAGAGATATAATTAATATCATGACCAGCAGCATGAGCTAGAGGACCATACTGACCCCAGCCTGTCATTCTGCCGTAAACTAATTTAGGATTTCTAGCAAGACAAACATCTGGTCCTAATCCGAGTCTTTCCATGACTCCTGGGCGAAAGCCCTCAAAAATACCATCTGATTTTTCAATAAGTTTTAACACAATTTCAACACCCTCTTCGGATTTTAAATCAATTGCTATTGATCTTTTTCCTCTATTTGCTGGCTCTTTTCTAGAGCCAGAACCAGCAGCTGAAGCTCTATCTACTCTGATAACTTCTGCTCCCAAATCAGATAAAATCATACCGCAGAAAGGACCAGGTCCTATTCCAGCCATTTCTATAATTTTTATGCCTTTAAGTGGTCCCATATTAACTCCTTAATTTTCTTTTTCTGGTCCTAATGGTTTAAAAGTGAGCAATAATTGAGGTAATAAAGTAAGCGCCCCCATTAAAGCCATTACCATAGCAAGAGATACAAAAAAACCAAAATAAGCTGTAGGATTAAAATTTGATGTTATTAAAACCAGAAAACCTATTATGATTGTTGTAGAAGTATAAAACATTGCCCTTCCTATCGTCCCATGGCTATTTAACATTGCCTGCCTATAATTCCGACAATGCAAAAACTCAATCTTGAATCTATGCACATAATGAATAGTATTATCGACGGCCATACCAACGCTTATAGCAGCTACTGTTATTGTCATAATATCTAAAGGTATACCCATCCATCCCATTGAACCTAACACTACTCCAGCTGCTAAGAGATTAGGTATTATTCCTAAAAAGGCTAATTTAATAGACCTAAATAAAACTATAAACATTAATAAGATAACTCCAAAAACTATCTCCAAAGTCCCTATTTGAGAAGAAAATAAGCTCTGTAACATATTATTATAAAGGACTGCTAATCCTGTAAGCCTATATTCATTTTCTTTTAAACCAAATGTATTTTCTAATTGATTTTCAATTTTTTCTAATAACTCATTTCTATTTAAACCTTCTTGAGTTTCTAATACCCTTGAAGAGATCCTAACTTCGTTTTCGTCTTGACTTATATAAGAATTAAGCATGCTTTCTTTAATTTCATCTGGCAACATGTTTTTTACTAACGCTAAATCTAGCTCTGAAAGCGGCTCACCATCATTTAATCTTTCAGCCACTTTAATTCCACTTGCTATAGACAGAACTTTGCCTATTTCTGGTAAAGAATCTAAATAATCGTGAATTTCTTCTAGTCTATCGATAGATCTTACGCTCCACCAATATCCACTAGTTGAGCTATCTTCTTCAGCATAATCGTCTTCAAAATCGTCTTCAAAATCGTCTTGATCTTTATTTTGTAAATAAAATTCTTGAGGAGCTTTAATAATTATATCTAAAGGAGCGGTTCCCCCTAGTTTCTGATCAAGTAGTTCCATACCCTTATAAATCTCTGTCGAGGATTTAAAATAGTCTATAAATCTATTTTCAACTGTTAGTTTATTAATTCCGGTAAAAGCAAAAATTATTAAAAAAATTGAAATTAAAAGAACAAACTTTCCAAATTTCTCAACAATGCTCGAGAACCTAAGGGTAAGGCCCTTACTGAAATCTTTTTGGGCATCTGAAGTTAATTTAGGCAATAAAGAAATCGCAGCTGGTAAGGCAGTGAATGAAAATATAAATGCAAAAAAAATACCTACTACCATCATTTTTCCAAAATCAATAACCGGCTTAATATCACTTACAGCCAATGAAGCAAATGCAACGATAGTTGTTAGGGCTGTATAAAAACAAGGCTTTAACATCTGTTGTATTGTTAAAGATACTAAATCATTCTGATCTAATTCTATATGCTTACTAGCAAGTTCTTGATATCTAACAATAATATGTATTGTTAATGAAATAGTGATTATTAAAAGCAAAGCAATAAAATTAGAAGAGACAACAGTTACCCTCCAATCCATCCAGCCTAAAAATCCTAAAATAAATGTCCCTACTAAGGCGCTACAAGATAAAGGCAGAAGTACCCATCTAGATCTTTTAAAAACCACTGCTAAAGTAATTAAAAATAAAAGAGCTACGCCCACTCCAAAATACAACAAATCATCGCTAATAAAACTCAACATATCTGATGCAATCATGGCTGTGCCACCTAAATAAAGTTGGCCAACATCACTACTAGCATTAATAACTTCTCTAACTGACGATATTAACTGATCCCTTCTTTGAGTTCTAAGATCACTATTCTTTCGGAGATCTTCGTTTATATTATTTAATTGCAATGATAAATATTGCCTCTGATCTGCAGCGGCCACTAGCAATAATTGACGAACCTCATAACGCTTTTGAATTAATTGATCATATAATGGCGTACCTGGAAGATTGAGCTGCATTCCTGTAGTTTTTCCATCTAGACTTACTAAAAGTTCTGAATATAAAGGACTAGAAGTAAATTCTGCTTTAACTTGTTTAAAATCTATATTCGAGTCTTCAATGGTACGTATATTATTTGCCAATTCTCTAATCGGCATTTTAGGACTGAATAGTATGGGGGCATCTAAATAACTTAAGACAGAGTCTATTCCTTCTAATCCTTCAAATTTATCTGCCAATAACCTTACTTCTTCTATAACTTTATCGGAGAAAAGAGAACCATTAGGGGTAAATAAGACTATCAGGAAATCACCTGATCCATAATTAGAACTTACTTCTCTATAATATCTAAGATCATCATCATTTTCTAAAACTAAAGAATCAGAAGAAGCATCAAGTTTGAATTTTGATAAATTCAAAAAAGAAAAGAGTAATAAAAACAGAATAAAAGATAAGGTTAGGTACGAATTTCTTGCTATAAATTCTGCAAAATAATAAGAAACCTTATTTGGTATTTTAGTATTCATTGATATTGTCTTAGATCTTTTGACCTCCAAAATGCTTGATTCCTCTAATTGCTGCCAATTCTATTTGCTTTTGCCTTTCTCGAAACCGCAATTTATCATTTTCTGAAGTCTCGTCAAAACAAAGATGGCACGAGACTCCTTTAACATAATATCTAGATTTGATGTCTTTTTTTGAAAGAGGTCTCCTACATCCAAAACATTGCGAATAATTTCCAGGTAATAAATTCTTATCTACTGAAACCCTTTCATCAAATACAAAGCATTCCCCTTGCCATAAATGATCTTCCACCTTAACTCTTTCGATGTAATTTAGTATCCCGCCCTCTAATTGAAATACTTCTTTATAGCCTTTATGCATCATATAAGCAGAAGCTACTTCGCATCTAATCCCACCAGTACAAAACATTGCAAACTTCTTTTCTTTAAATCCTTTTATTGATTCTAGAAATTCTGGAAAATTAATAAAAGAAGAAGTCATAGGATTAATGGATGTTTTGAAAGTTCCAAGTGAAATTTCATATTCATTTCTGACGTCTAAAAGAATAACATCAGGATCTTGTAATAACTCATTCCAGCCCTCAGGAGCAATATGCTTACCTCGTTTTTTTATTATTTGAAAGTCCCCTTCTAAAGGAAGCAATCTATCTTTAATTCTTACCTTTAATCTTTTAAAAGGATGGCTAGCAGTTTTGGTCCATTTAGCTAGTTCACTTGGAATTTTATGCTCATTTTCTAAAAAATTTAAAAAATTTTGTAGATTATTGGCTGAACCAGATAGAGTTGTATTAATGCCTTCAGGGGTAACAAAAAAAGTACCTAGAATATTTTCTTTTGTTGCAACTCTTTCGATTGATCTACTAAATTTATAAACATCTTTGATAAAGAATATTTTATAAAATGTTATGACTGTTATAAGTTCCATCTTAAATTAAGTCTTATGAACTACCTCCAAGACAATCCGGTGATTCAATTGTTTTACCTTCTTTAAGAGACCACTCTTCTGGTGAAAATGTATGTAAAGAGATGGCATGTACAGGCCCCTCCAATGCGCCTCCTAAATTCTTATAAATTAACTGATGTCTTTTTACCATATTTAGATCTTCAAATATTGAAGAGACGGCTACTATTCTTAGATGAGATTCTTTTCCCGGCTCAACATTATGCATATGGCTCTCATTTATTACCTCGAGATGAATAGGATATAATTCTTCTTGTAATTTCAATTCTATTTCTTCACATATTGTCATAACTAATATAAATTTTTTATTTTCTAAGATTTTTAGTGCTTTTTGGTCCAAGTCTTAGTTTCTGGCCTGGAAATATTCTCTTCATGCTCTTCTCTGGTTAGATTATATCCAGAAACAAAACTAAGAGCTAAAAGAAATGCAAAAATCGAGATTGGAATATAAGTCATAGCCAAAAGATCTAGAGTCCTTTGAGGAACTTCACCAGAGTTCATTGCAGTCGGAAAACTTATTATTGAGAGAATTATTCCTGCTAAAGTTAGACCAAACCCACTTACAGCTTTTTGAGCAAATGACCTAGCCGAAATTAATAAACCCTCTTCTCTCCTACCAGTTGTTAATTGTATTTTTTCCACTAAGTCCATGACCATGGAACCTATAGTAGAAGCTACTATAATCGCCATAGCAATATTAGTTACAGCATGAAAACATAGAAGTGGTAATAATACATGGCTATCATTTTCTGGAAACCACCCTAAAAGTCTTAGTACGAAAGGTGATGCAGCATAGAATATCTGAATGAACCAAACACCCATCACAGTGTTTTTCTTTCCATATCTATTCACTAAGATAGGAACTAAAATTATAGCTATAACAGGAGCTAAGTAGATACTAACTCCCCTTATAAACATTTCTTCTAATGTAAATTGCCAGAAGAAACTATCAAAATATATAGCCAATGAAGCTTCAAGACCGGATGCAATTGCAGCTATGAGACTAGCGACAAAAAGAAACATATATGATTTATTTGAAAAAAGGGTCTCTTTTAATTCTTTAAAGAAAACTAAAAGTTTTGTTTTTGAACTTTGTTGGGAAGAAGGTTTTTCTTTTTCTGGAGGTATTAATAATTTAGGGACATGTTTATGCGTTCCTATAGCAGTTACTAAAATACCTAACAGAATCAATAAAGAAGAAACCAACCCATATTCCATCCAAGTTTCTGGATTAAATCTACCATCCAAGAACTCTGCATTCTTGTGTCTTGGCGCAAACCAAACCCAAACTAAGTTATACATTGTGAGGCCTCCGAACCATCCAAAAAAATATCTATAAGATAGAAGTTCAGCTCGCTCTACATAATTTGAAGTTAACTCCGGCCCTAGTGACGTGCTAGGAATCTCAAAAAAAGTAATACATGTCCTTATAACTATAGAAAGAAATAAGAGATATGAAAAAAGTTGCCAGTCAGTTAGATCTGACGGAGGATTCCATAAAAAAAAGTATGTGATAGCTACAGGAAGTGCTGCAGCATACATATATGGATGCCTTCTTCCCCATTTTGACCTTGTCCTGTCAGAAAAATATCCTACTAATGGATCAGAAATTGCATCAAATAAAAGGACTATATTGAGTGCCAAGCCAGTCATCCAGCCAGGCAAACCTAATACAACGCTATATACAAATAAGACAAAAAAACTATATCCATTATCTTTTATTCCATAAGCGATTGATCCGAAGCCATAAAAGAACTTAGTTGAAAACGATAACTCTTTACTTTCCAATTTTTTAAATAATTTTTTGATACATAAACACCTTCATTAATCTCTTTATTAACTTTGAAAGTTTTGAAGCAAAAAACTAAAGCCCTGCAAAGTCTACGAATATCGGGGATGACCAAGCTCTTTCTTCAGACATTGATAAACAATCATCTTCTTTAGAAGTTCTATAATCTCCATAACATGCATTAACCTTGACGCATTGACCTGAGTCATCTAATTCACATCTTAAGTTTTCTGAATTTATAGTCGGCGAACTTTCTTCAATAGCCCTAACATAATATGCTGCGTCCCTGCCTTCATTTAAAAAGCTATCATCTGAAAAGGTCACTGAACAACCTGACTCACTTGAAGGACAATTAAATACTTTCCAGGGATCCTTTACTAAATCTGAAACGTTTTCTTTGCTGTTTAATTGAGGGTTAATTTTAATAACTTCTATACGAGTTATTATTTTTCTTTCATCTGAAGGGTTATAACATTCGTTTTTACATAATGTTTCTATATCATCAGTAGAAAAAGAAGTAACGCCAAAATCTGGACATCCTGGTTTTTGCTTTAAAGCGCCTACTGCTTTTACAGTAAAAGTAGGATTTTCTGAAGTTTTAATTTCTCCACCCATTGGAATAGAAATATTTTCTTTAATAAGGTTAAACCAAAGTAAGATCCTATCTCCACTTGTTGCATAAGTTTCTTTTCTTTGCATAGAATCCCAAATATCTTCGCGACCTCTTCCATCAGAATGAACGGCAGCAAGTCCTCCTGTTGTAAAAAAAGAAGCCATCCTTTCAGCCTCAAAAGCTCCAAAACCTCCTCGAGTATTTGGATTATCAGGATCTAAGCTCATTTCACTTTTTACAGAACGAGGAATTCTTTCTTCTTTAGGATAAAAAGCGGACCTTAAAGTTTCAGAAGGTTGTCCGTTTGCATCTGTTGTTGTCATTCTATCTATTTCCTTATAGCCTGTACCTGGTCTAGCTCTATGATTATCGCTGGAAGCTATAAAACCGAACCTAAATCTATTAACTTCGTTTGATGAAAAGTTACCAATGGCCAAGGCGTATTGACCAGAACCAGCCGGCCTATAATTGAAGGAAGGAATGAAACAATCTTTACATTGTCCAGAATCAAGCCAATCTTCAAATTCTGCTCCCTGTACAGTTGTATGGCCAGCTGCTTGAGCAATTAAATAATCTATACGTGCTTCTTTTTCCCTCTCTTCACATATGAGGTTGCTAGAACCTTCCTTTAGGCATCTTTCTTTTATTATCTCCCCAGCTCTCCAGCAACTAGGTAAGTAATCTTTGCTTGGATCAGGGCAAGACAATAGGCCTTCAGAATCATAAGTCATTGCTCTCCAAGGCCTATACTCTTCTGAATTACCATGACCTGACATAATTTCAAATAAAACTTGTACATTAGGATCATGAAAACCTGGCTCTAATTGCTTATCTAAACTTGTACCTGGAGGAGAATAAAATCCCCAGGTATTACCATGCGGGATTACTATGGATGGCATTTTTAGTTCTTTAAGTTTTAAAAAAAGATCTTCCGGTGTGTCTGCAGATTCGTAACAATTGACAGGCAATAAATCTGAACTAACACCTTCCTCACAAAATGGAATTCCATTTAATTCCTTTACAAAAGAACCAAAATTAAAATACCTTTCCCTATTTGTAAAATCAGCCAAGGCAAGAGGCTTTACTAACCTTGCTGCTTGTTGCCCTATTATTACTCTCATACCTTGAGTGGCAAGACCACCGGCACCTATAGGCCGGGCTGGAACCTTATCTTCTTCAATATCCTTGAAGACTACATTTTTATGTCCATAATGATTTCCTGCTTCTAACCCTACTTGAGTCCACTCATAGCCTAGGAATGTAACCATATCAGGATCTGCCTTATCAGAAGGTGCATTACAATTTCTTACAGCTTGTTTAATGGATGACCATTTTCTAGGAGTAGATGCTTCAGCATGATCTGTTGTTACCCAAAAATCTAAAGCTGAACAGAACCTTGCATAATCACATGCATCAGAAATAGGATGAGGCCCTTCTCCGTTAAAGACAGGCAGACTCCAAAGAAAAGCATCTGTTGAATAGGTAGTATGAACATGAGTATCTCCAAATAATATTTGTTTAGGTGAATCAAATATATTGGCTTGAGATATTTTCTTTGACTCTAATAATTCTTCTGGATAAGGATCAGTTACAGATACCCCAGGACCTTCTAATTTTCCATACCAATTGAAATAAAATCCTAATGAATACACGATTAATACGGTTAAAAAAATTAAAGCTAGATAACCTAGTGATTTTAGTAAAATTTTCATAAATACCTCTTAATTTATTATCTTTTGTCTTTTTTATTTGCTTCGTCTATAAATTCTTGCATAAAATTTTTATCTTTACTTAAATTAAAGCCTGTATCTCTAAAAGCAGTAGTATTGGCATTTTGAAATAATGGAATACTGGGCTTCTTGAGTAAAGGAACTAAACAAATACCAGCAAGAAATCCACCTATGTGCGCAAAATAAGCTACGCCTGATGATGAGGAACCACCTGCATCAAAAAATTGCCCTACTATCCAAACACCTAATACAATAAAAGCTGGAATGCGAAATACCTTAATAAATATGAAGATCCAAAAAAGAACATTAACATTAGCCCTTGGGTATAAAATTAAATAACCCCCTAAAACACCTGCTATCGCTCCACTTGCTCCTATCATTGGGATATTAGATGTTGGATCTACAAGAGACTGAGTTAATGCTGCTACTAAACCGCATAAAGTATAGAAAACTATAAATTTAAATCTGCCTAATGATTCCTCAATATTGTCACCGAAAATCCAAAGATATAACATATTTCCTAATAAATGCATCCATCCGCCATGCATAAACATAGAAGTTACTACAGTTAAACTGGCTGGAATATATATGTAATTATCTCCTAGTAAAGAGGATGGAATAACTCCAAATGAATAAACAGCAGATCTTGATAATTCAGCAGGTAGAGTAAATTGCCAAAGAAAAATAAAAATGCATATTCCTATGATCCAATAACAAATAATAGGCCTTGAACTAGTTGGGTTGTCATCAGAAAATGGAAAGAAAAACATACTTAATCTGTATAACCCAAAGTATCAATATTCCTAGAATGCTTTTTTCTGTCAATGTCATAAAAAAGTAATGCAACAGTTGCCATCAAACCTAGGCTCATAGTTGTATATATCATTATGGTAGCAAAATTTCTTATGGGCTCTTGCATAGACTCTATAGATCCAGGATCATCTAATCCAACATGAGAAATTATAAGACCTGCAATTAAAACTCCACCAGCTCCTATTAATTTTTGCACTAAAGTATTTGCAGTTCCAAGCAAGCCTTCTTCTCTCCTGCCTGTCTTGGTTTGTACATCTTCAACTATCTCCATAGCCATAGATATAATAAAAATAAAACCTAAGGTACCAAGACATGTTTCTAAAACATAGTGAGTTATTAATATCCACCATAGAAAATCAGTGCCATTCGAAGGAAGTAATTGCACTGAAAAATAAGGATCTATTAATCTAAGAACTATAGGCAAAGGTGTAAGGAATATTGTCGTAATGAACAACCATATGGTTATATTTTTTTTATTTCTGCCTTTAGCTAGAAGACCGGAAAGAATTGAAACAAAAATAACACCTGTTGCTGCGGCAATAGGGAATAGAGCTATGTCTGAAGGAGTCCATTGCCAAAAATAAATATTGTTATACATCCCTGCATTAGTTGTTATGCCTATTATAAGCGCATACAAACAACCGGATACAAACAAAGCAATCCAAGATTTATTGGATAGAGTCTCTAGAACTTGAGATAAAAAAGATTTTTT
>TARA_B110000014_G_scaffold264464_1_pt1 | contig 11655 bp, 7 predicted proteins | sample TARA_B110000014 | Tara Oceans TARA_B110000014 (sample SAMEA4396468) | marine metagenome | biome: Westerlies Biome; feature: [MES] marine water layer (ENVO:01000295) within the mesopelagic zone...; material: water (ENVO:00002006), including particulate matter (ENVO:01000060) such... | reverse complement strand
TTAATAGCAAATTGAATATTAATTAACCCAACTGTATTTAATGCTAAAGCTAAATCTTTAGTATGTTGTTCTATAATATTTCTATCAGACACTGATAATTCATATGCTGGTAAAACACATGATGAATCTCCAGAATGAATGCCTGCCTCTTCTATATGCTGCATAATCCCAGCTATATATACATCTTCTCCATCACATAATGCGTCTACATCAAATTCAAAAGCATCTTCTAAAAAATCATCAATTAAGATAGGATGCTCACCTGAAACTAATGCTGCTTTAGCAACATATGTCTTAAGATCATCATGATCATAAACAATTTCCATTCCTCTACCACCTAATACATATGAGGGCCTAACTAGAACTGGATAATTTATTTTTTCTGCGATTTCTAAGGCTTCATCAATAGAATGTGCTGTCCCCCAATTGGGAGCATGTATATTTAATTTCTTTAATATTTGACCAAACTTTTTTCTGTCCTCAGCTAAATCTATAGAGGTAGAATCGGTGCCAATAATAGTGACATTATTATCTTTTAATTTTGTGGCAATATTTAAAGGGGTCTGCCCCCCAAATTGAATTAATATTCCATCAGGTTTTTCAAAATTAATTACATTCATAACATGTTCAAATGTTAAAGGCTCAAAATACAATCTATCAGAAATATCAAAATCTGTTGATACAGTTTCTGGATTGCAATTATACATAATAGTTTGGTACCCTACTTCCCTTAACCCTAATACAGCTTGAACACAACAATAATCAAATTCAACCCCTTGCCCAATTCGAGTTGGTCCACTTCCCAATATCATAATTTTTTTACCTTCAAGTGGCTCAATTTCATTTTCTGATTCATATACAGAATAACAATAAGGTGTCTTTGCTAAAAATTCAGCTGCACAAGTATCAACAGATTTAAAGGTTGGAAAAATTTTATTTTGTTCCCTCAGTTTTGATACATCACTATCAGTGATAGAAAATTTATGAGCAATTTGTATATCAGAAAATCCTTCTTGCTTTAATAAAAGCAATATATCAGGATTTAATTCTAAAGTTTGATTAGATAAAAATGAAATCTGTTGAATCTGAGATAAAAACCAAGGATCAATATGAGTTTTCTGATATAATTCATCAACGCTATACCCTTCATCAAAAGCCTGTTTAACTTTTAGCAATCTAAACGCTGTTCCAAATCTAATTTTACTCATATCTAGTGGTCTATATTCTGTAGTTTTGGGGTCTAATCCAGATAAACCAACTTCAAGTGATTGGCAAGCTTTTTGTAAACTGTCTCTAAATGTTCTACCTATTGCCATTACTTCTCCAACTGATTGCATTTGAACTCCTAAAATACCTTTTGCTGTTGGAAATTTCTCAAAATCAAAACGTGGAATTTTTGTAACTACATAATCAATTGTTGGCTCAAATGCTGCAACCGTCTTACCTGTAATTTCATTAGGTAATTCATCTAGATAAAATCCAACTGCCAATTTTGCAGCAACTTTAGCAATTGGAAACCCTGTAGCCTTGGATGCTAATGCAGAAGATCTGCTAACCCTTGGATTCATTTCAATGATAATCATCCTACCATCTTTAGGATTAATTGCAAATTGCACATTAGAGCCTCCTGTGTCTACTCCAATTGTGCGTAGACATAAGATAGACCAATCTCGCATTTTTTGATATTCTATATTAGTTAATGTTTGTGCGGGAGCAACAGTAATACTATCTCCAGTATGCACTCCCATAGGATCTACATTCTCAATGGAACATATAATAATTGCATTATCATTTGAGTCTCTAACAACTTCCATTTCAAATTCTTTCCAACCTATTAATGATTCTTCAACCAATACTTCAGAAATTGGGCTTGCATCTAGACCTAAGGATATTAATTTGTCAAATTCCTCTATATTATATGCTACTGATCCCCCTGTGCCTCCTAATGTAAATGAAGGGCGTATAATAACTGGAAAATGCATTGTGTCTATAATTGTATTTGCTTCTTTTTTTGTTTTAGCAAAACCTCCTTGTGCAGTGTTAATCCCCACTTCATCCATTACGTGCTTAAATATTTCTCTATTTTCAGCTTTTTCAATTGAATCAATATTGGCACCAATTAGCTCAATATTATATTTTTTAAAAATTCCAGCCTTATCCATCTCAATAGTAATATCAAGTGCTGTTTGCCCCCCAACGGTAGGCAAAATAGCATCAGGTTTTTCCTGAATTATAATATTTTCAATTGCATCTGAAGTAATTGGCTCTAAATAAGTAGCATCAGCTAAATTCTTATCAGTCATAATTGTAGCAGGATTTGAATTGATTAGAATTACTCTATAACCTTCTTCTCTTAAAGCTCTGCAAGCTTGTGTACCTGAATAATCAAATTCACAACTCTGGCCAATTATAATAGGGCCCGAACCAATAATTAATATAGATTTAATATCTGAACGTTTAGGCATTACTTTTGATACTTTCCATTAAATTAATAAAAGAATTAAATAAATATTCTGAATCATGAGGGCCAGGTGCAGATTCTGGGTGATATTGAACAGAAAAAGCGTTCATTTGAGGACATGATATACCAGCAATAGTATTATCATTTAAATTAATATGTGTTACATTAATATTCTTTGGTAAATTTTTGTCACTTACAGCGAAGCCATGATTTTGACTCGTAATTTCTACTTTCCCATTATCAATATTTTTTACAGGATGATTGGAGCCTCGATGTCCATATTTTAATTTGAATGTTTTGGCACCTAAAGCTAATGATAAAAGCTGATGCCCTAAACAAATTCCAAAAATTGGATATTGACCTATTAAATCCTTTATGCAATGTATTGCATCTTCTACAGCTGCAGGATCACCTGGGCCATTAGAAAGAAATACACCATCTGGTTTAAAAGAATGAATCTCTTGGCTAGATACATCTGCTGGAAATACTGTTATATCACATCCATGCTTTTTTAATAATCTTAAAATATTATTTTTAATACCAAAATCTAATACTGCAACTTTAAATTGACTATCTTGCAGTTGATCATACCTATAAGATTTTAGGCAAGTTACTTTATCTGTTAAATTTAATCCCTCCATTGAAGGGGTTTTATTTAATTGAATTTTTAATTGATCTAAATTAAAATTTTCTGAACTGATAATTGCATTCATCACGCCATGTTCTCTAACTATCCTTGTAATCGCACGCGTGTCTACACCATATATACCCGTTATATTATTATCTTTCAAATATTGATTAAGTGTTTGTTCAGAACGATGGTTAGAGGGCTCAATTGTAAGGTCTTTAATAATAAAACTAGCAACTTGAATTTTTTGACTTTCAGTATCATATTGATTTATTCCATAATTACCAATATGTGGATAAGTCATTAAAACCATTTGGCCACAATAGGATGGGTCAGTTAAAATTTCTTGATATCCTACCATCCCAGTATTAAAACATAATTCTCCAGAACTGGTACCAATTGCACCAAGGGCATATCCATGAAATACTTGATGATTTTCTAATAATAAAACTGCTGGCTTTTTAGATAAAAAAAAAGCTCCGTTTTGAGCGGAGCTATTCATGCAATCTTTTTAATTTCTAATGGGAAATTCATATCAATAAACTAATACACTTTATGATTCTATCAAAAACCTAAATCTTGTTGTTTCCGAATTTTTAAAGATATTAATTCAAATAATTGATTCAAAATAACTCTATCATCTGATAACAAATCTTTATTATTTAATAATTCTTTTGTTTCTTTTAATACAAGATTTGGATTTACTCTTAAATCTTTTCCAAAGCCAGTGGTAGGATTCTTATGAAAAATAGAATTTAAATATTTATCATATTCATTCTGTCCTTTTGAAGATAGACTATCAAAATAATTCCGTCCCATAACCCTGAATCCTAAATTTTTAATCCTAGCCTGCTCAGGCTTGTGCTGTAATTCTTGTAAAAAAAATTCTTTTTTAGATATGCTATGATTATGAAATGTGTCTCTTGAAACTTGTTCGTGTTTTTGGAACCATCCGCCACCTTTATCAGTATTTTGATACAAGCTCGCATCAAGGTCTATTGGAATAATATCTTCGAAATTCTTATTTTGTTTTTCTGTAATTAATTTTTTTATTGCCTCTGGATGATGCTTAATCCATGATAAATTATTTTTTGCCATACCTATAATATGTTCATTTAATGCTGTACTATATCTATCAGAAAATGGAATAATAAAATTAGGCTCTCCAAATGTCTTGGTTATAATCCCTTTTTCAATTTTTTGTGAAAAATTATTTACATTAAAATCTTCAAAATTATAATTATCTAAACGTAATAATCTAATCTTCTTGTTTTTTAATTCATTATTTTCTTTGGCTGGACACAAGACAATAACAGGTGCACAATAATTAGAAGTTAACCCATTCTTGCTACTAATAAATATACCTGTTTTATATTCAAAATTATTAATATCAGTAATCACAGTTAATTTTGAAAAATGTTTTTTATCTGAATCAGTCATAAAACATGACACTAAGTAATCCCACATTTTATCATCTATATTTTTTAATTGTTTAGCTAATTCTATAGTAACATATACATCCACTTCTGCATCATGAGACATCCCATCGTATAGATTATTAATGATATTAATTTGTTCTAATCTAAGACTCAACCTATTATTAATAATAGGCCATGTAATAGAAATGTCATTTTTATATAAGTAATACATGAAAATCATATTATATAAATCAGCTCGGAATTTATTTCCATATTGGTGAGTATAAGGGTCTAATAAGTTTCTATAAAATCCAAATCTTAAAAATTTATCATCAAAGCTTAAACTATTGTATCCAATATTAATGGTATTAGGTTTATTCATGATTTTATGAATTTTACAAAATGCCTCATACTCTACTAGTCCTTCAGATAGTTGATTGATATTTAATCTGTTGACTAATAAAGCTTTTGGATGAGGAATAACATCATTTCTTAATTTAATACTAATGTTATGCTCATTAATAATATTAAGATTATGATCAGTTTCTTTTGCAGCAAATCTAATAACTTGATCAAAACAAGGATTTTGGCCAGTGGTTTCTAAATCATAAAAAATATAAGTATAGTTTTTAAATGTAGACACTTAAGTATTTTTTACGAAGTGCTGCCCATCCCATTTAAAGCCATCATATTCAAATTTTTTAAATTCTTTAATGGCTTGAACTTGATTCTCAGCCAAAAATTTAATAAACTCACCTTTTACAGATTTTCCAAAGTGGCCCGCTGCACTTGTCTTCCCTTTATGTTTTACTAAAAAATCAATTTGAACAGTATTTTTATTAGGGGTGTAAGCTTTGCGATGAACTTGAGGTAATAAATCAAAAATCAACTCTTCATCTTTAAGATGATTAGAAATTATGGGCCCCCATAGTTTTTTTAAAGACAATACATTCATTTTTAATTTATAATCAGGGATTAATGTGTCTGGTGTTAATAGACCAAATAAACCACTAAATATAATAATATGCTTATCCATATATTTTTGTGCTTTTTTAGATAACGAATGCCAGTTAATATGATTATAAACTACTCCGGTATATCTTTCAATGGCTCGAACACATTTACTATTAAACACATCTTGATTTTGTCTATGAAACATAATAGCTTTATCTTGAGAGGTCCCATACACTGAAGTTAAATCTTCATATTCAATTAAACCCAAATAGTCAACAATTTGTTGAGTATATTCAGCAAACTCAAAATCAGTATCTTTAAATAAAATATCTAAAGGCTTAACTTTTGCTTTTCCTTCACTAGGCGGAATGAGTATTTTCATCAATTTATTTCCATAATTACTACTGTAATTTAACTTCAAAAATATTTATTTTCATTAATTTAATGCTAATCTAAAAATTTAGAATCAAAAGAGGCCTTTAATAACTCAAATAATTCAGGATTTAAATTCATTAATGATTTTAACTGTCTCTTGGCATCTCTTTTATTATCTGCTTCAATATAACATTGACCAAGGGCGTATACTGTATATGCATTTTGAGGATTAATAATTAAAGACTTTTTAAATAAACGTGCAGCTTTATTATAGTTTTGTAACTTAAAATCACAAATTCCTAAATGATATAATATTTCATCATCAGAATTATCCTCTATTAGCTCTAAATAATATTTAGCTAATTTATATTTTTTAATTTTCAAATATGATACTCCTATTAAATAGGCCGCTGTCAAATCTGTGCTATTTTTAATAAAATATTGATCTAATACCTTTACAGATTCGTTATACAAACCTAATTCATAATAAGAAATACCTAAATCATATAATAAATTATAATTATTAGGATTGTAATATAGCCCTTCATGCAAAAAAGGGATGATTTGTACATAATTCTTAGTTTGAATCCCTGCATAAGAAAGTTGAGAATACAGATTAATATTCGCATAACCACATTGACGAGAATCTAAAAGATAATTGATGGCTAAATCATATTCTTTTGTTTGATTAGCAATATAACCTAAATAATAAAATATTTCACCTTCATCTGCTTCGCTATAATTTAAGACTATTTGATAATATTGCTCTGATTTGTCATAATCACCTAACTCCCAATATGATTTTGCAATATGATTGTAATATTTAAAATCATGCTGATTTAAATCAATAAGTCTCTTATAATTATCAATTGCTTCGGGTAAACGATTTAATTGATATAAAATATCTGCTAGAGTTTCAATAACTTTAATATCTCTAGGGTTATATGCTATATATCTTCTAAAATATTCTAACGATTTTTTTAATTGATTATCTTGATATAAAATATTGGCTAATCTATATAATAAATCAACATCATTCTCATCCATATTAATAGATTGATTGTAATTGTTGATAGCTTCATTAATATTTAATAGTTCCTCATATATAATACCCATTTTATAATAAATTTTTGGATCATATGCATTTAAAGCCACAGATTTTTTATATGCAGATAAAGATAATTTTAAATTATTTAATTCATAATAAGCATCTCCCAAATAATTATACAGTTTATAATTTTTGGAATCATATTGTAACAGTTCTAAAAATAGTTTAATGCAATTTTCAAAATCATTATTTTTATAATCAATTAACCCTGAATAATACAGGCTATTATAATCTTGTGGATTATTAAATAATACTTGATTGAAATTGTCCTTAGCTTGATTATAATAGCCTAAATGATAAAAACATAAGCCTTGCTGAACTAAAGCTAAATAATTGTTTGGGTCTGCCCAAAGTATTTTTTGATATTCAGATAATGCATCAATATAAAGGGCTTCGCTATAATAATTGTTTGCTAAAATAATAAAACCCATTAAATCATCAGGCATGAGTCTTAAGAATTCGTTAATATAAGATAAAGATAAATTATTATTCCCAAGCTGAAAAGAAATTAAAGCTAAGTAAAAGTATGCTGAAGCTTGAATATCTTGGTTATCTGAATATTTATCTATTTGAAAAAAATCACCTAATTGAGTTAGCTCTGGATTCTTGAATTCCGAAAATAAATCATTATAAAAATTATAGTCAAATAAATCAAATCCCTCTATAAAAGCGTTAGACAAAAAAATAGTTGATTCTTTAAAACGTTCATTCTGAATATAATATTTAGCACTATCAATATAATCATATGGGCTAATTAACATAACACTATCAGTCTGAAAGAGAGAGCTAGAACTTGTAATGGGCAAGGACAATTCATGCTTTAATGCATTAGTCCAATTGGTATTTTGATAAGATAAAGTATCTAATGAATATAAATATTCTAAATGATTTGAAATGTGCTCAGCTATATCTAATTGATCATTGTTTAAATAAATTTCATATAAATATTCAAAAGGGGTAATTAATAACTGATCAGAGACTAAGGAGTTATAATGCATAATATGAACAGACTCCTGGAAGCACCTAATAGTATTTAATTCATCATTGACCTTATAGTACAAATCTCCTAATATAATTAAAGTCTCAGATAAATGTTTATGATTTGGTCCAAAAATTAATGATTGCATATCATATATTTTCTCATAATTGGATATAGCATCAAGATAAGATTTATTTAATATAAATAGCTTAGCTTCTTCTTTGAGTTCTGTAATTGATAATTGTTCTTCTACTTCAAAAGAAAAGAAAAGTGATAAAAAAATTATTAGTAAAATTTTTTTCATTAATACCCAAAATTAAAAATTTTTAACCATTTTTACAAAAATCTTAAAAAAATGTAATTTAACATGTTTAAATTTAAGACAATTTTCAATAGATAATTATGATAGAAAAAAAAATAGAACAGAGATTAAAAAAAAATTTGAGTAAATCAAAAATATTTATTCAAGATATGACAGGTAATAATGACCATTTCAATTTAATGATTATTTCTGATGCATTTATTGATTTATCATTAATTGAACGACATAAAATGATTTATTCATTACTAGATGATATGATTACCAAAGAAATACATGCCCTACAATTAAAAACATTAACTTGGGAGCAATGGAAAAAGCAAAATTAAATAATATTTGGAATATAGATAGCTGGAAAGAATTTAAAATTTTACAACAGCCTATTTGGCCAAATACTCAAAATTATCATAAGATAATAAAAAAAATATCTAACTATCCTTCATTAATATTATTAGATGAAATTAATAAATTAAAAAATCGATTACATAAAGTTGCTGATGGTGAAGCTTTTTTATTGCAGGGAGGAGACTGCGCAGAAACATTTAAAGAGTTTTCAGAAGAAAATATTAAAAGTAAATTAAAAATATTTTTTCAAATGGCCACTATTATATCTCATGGGTCATCAATGGATATAGTTAAAATTGGTCGTATGGCTGGACAATATTCAAAACCGAGATCATCTAATTTTGAAACTAGAGAGAATGTAACTCTCCCTTCATATAGAGGAGATTCAATTAATGATATAAAATTTACTTTAAAGTCCCGCACTCCTGACCCTGATCGATTATTAAAAGCTTATAATCAATCAATAGCAACTTTGAATCTTTTACAGCCCTTAATTAAAAATGAATTTAATAATTTAAATCATTTTTGGGATGCTAATCTATTTAACAATACTATTATTTATAATAGATTTGAAAAAACAATTGATAATATAAATCAATCATTAAAATTTTTAAATATTCTAAGTAAAAAAATTAATCTATTTAGCGAAGAAAGAATTAATGAATTCTATGTGTCACATGAATGCCTATTGTTAGATTATGAGGCCGCTCTAACAAAAAAAAATCTAAACAACAGATATTATAATTCAGGAGCTCATATGCTGTGGCTAGGAGATCGTACTCGTAATATTAATAGTGCACACGTTGAATATTTAAGTGGCATTGAAAACCCAATTGGAATTAAGTGTGGTCCTAATGTAGAGCCTGATGATTTAAAGCTAATCATCAAAAAAATAAATGTAAAAAATGAAAAGGGAAAAATTTTATTAATCTGTAGATTTGGTGCAAATAAAATTGAATCAAAATTACCACCATTAATTAATATGATAAATAAACATCATTTAAATGTGATTTGGTGTTGTGATCCAATGCATGGGAATACATATAAATCAACCAACAACTATAAAACTCGAAGATTCCAATCTATTGCAAAAGAATTAAAATTATTTTTTAAAATTCATAATACTAGTCCCACTAATGCAAATGGAGTACATTTTGAGTTTACTCCAAATGATGTTACAGAGTGTGTAGGGGGAATTAGAAATATTCAAGAAAAAGATTTACATATAAAATATGAAACTGCATGTGATCCACGTTTAAATCATGAGCAAAGCATAGAATTAGCATTTTTAATAACAGATTTAATAAAAAAGGATATAAATAATGGTAAAAATTGAAGGACATGGAGATAATCTAACGGTTAATGGAGTTTGTATTGGAAATTTATCTCCTAATGAACATGCAAAAATTGAAAAAGAAAAAGGAGGACAAAACTATAGTCCTCTAGAGAATGTTGTGGTTTCCCATGTCAAAGACTCATCTACTTTAATTTGTAGAAAGCCCTCAAAAAATGATGTGGACTCATTTATTGAAGAAGAGTTATTAGATGGTTTGTGTTGTTACTCTGCTGTAAACCAAGGCCAATTAAATAAAACAATAGTGGATGCTGTTATTAGACACTTGAGAGATGAAAAACTGCCTACGGTACCTAGATCAATTAGACATAAGTATATGAGTGCATTTTTATTAGCTTCAACTGCATTTACAGAAATGGATAGAGTCGTCCCTAAAGTAGCTGGAGTAGAATCATGGGAATTAACTTTTAAATTGTGTAGAAGGTGGGGATATTTTGTAAAAAACATACCAGAAAATGAATGTATTATTGTTGGGGCTAAGGGTAATTTTCATGGACGGTCATTAGCTGCCGTATCAATGTCAGATGATCCTGATTCAAGAAAGGGTTTTGGTCCATTTGTTAATGGAATAGAATTAGTCCCCTTTAATGATTATGAAGCACTAAAAACATTGTTTGAGCTAAAAGGAGATAAAATTGCTGCTTTTTCAGTTGAGCCTATACAAGGAGAGGCTGGTGTAATTGTGCCTGATGATGATTATTGGACTAAAGTCTCTGCTTTATGTAAAAAACATAATATTTTATTAGCTTTTGATGAAGTCCAAACAGGGTTTGGCAGAACTGGTGCAAATTTTGCACACCAACTTTATAATGTAAAGCCTGACATTATGGGTTGTGGAAAAGCTGCTGGAGGAGGTATCTTGCCTGTTTCTTTTGTGGCGGGTAGAGATGATGTTATTGGGACATTAACTCCAGGATCTGAGGGTTCAACCTTTGGAGGATATCCATTAGCTTCAGTAGTTGGGGTATATGCAATCAAAACTCTAATAGAACAAAAGTTGGCTGAAAATGCTAAAAATAAAGGCGAGCAATTAATAAGTTATTTTAAAGATATTCAAAAACAATTTCCTGATAAAATTAAAGAAGTACGAGGGAAAGGGCTGTTAACAGCATTTGAAATGTATGATGCAAAACACTTAGATGGACATAAGGTTTCTGTTGAATTATTAAATAATGGAATATATGCTAAAGAAACGCATCACTCAACAGTTAGAATTGCTCCATCATTAACCATAGAGTCACATCATGTTGAGCGGATAGCAGAAGGAATAAGAAATGTTATCGCAAGCTTATAATTGTCAAAAGGAATTGTCTAAAAAAAAATTCTTATTTAAATTGAATATGCTAAACTTAGAAAAAGGAATAAAAATTAATAAATGAAGAGTTTGAAATGCAATATAATCATGCTAATAATTTCAACTTTGCTAATAGTAAGTTGTAAAAATAAAAATATTATAAATTTAGAATCTGCAATAGATGAATTTGAATATTTGAAAAAACAAATACCAACTAAATTTGATGAATTTGAATATTTGAAAACTAAATTTGAGAATTTGTCCTACTCAAAAAAACATAAAATTCAAATTAGTGCTTTATATTATTTATCTGAAATTTCGTTAATCCAAAATAAATTAAATGAATCTTATGATTTTATTTGCCAAGCCTACGATGTTAACCACGCAGATTCTATATATTTACAAAAACAAAAAATAGAA
>TARA_B110000014_G_scaffold129202_1_pt1 | contig 11678 bp, 9 predicted proteins | sample TARA_B110000014 | Tara Oceans TARA_B110000014 (sample SAMEA4396468) | marine metagenome | biome: Westerlies Biome; feature: [MES] marine water layer (ENVO:01000295) within the mesopelagic zone...; material: water (ENVO:00002006), including particulate matter (ENVO:01000060) such... | reverse complement strand
GCCGGCCGGTACCGGCACGGCGTCGAGCAGGGCCCGGGTGTAGGAGTGGCGCTCCGCATTTTCCGCTTCGTTGGTCTCAAACAGATCGACCAAGGATCCCCGGTACATTACGGCGATGCGGTGTGCAAGTTGGCGAATAAGGTTCAGGTCATGGGTGATAAAAATACACGTGGTTCCCGTGTCCCGCTGCAGATCGACCAGAAGTTTGGCCACGGATGCCTGAACCGACACATCGAGAGAGGACGTGATTTCATCACAGATAACCAGTTTCGGCTCGGCGGCAAAGGCCCGGGCGATGGCGACGCGTTGCTTCTCACCACCCGAAAGCTGGTGCGGATAACGATCCGCAAATTCTTCTGGCAGGAGTACTTTTGAGAGTAGATCGCGAATGCGTTGCGGGATTTCAGAACGTGGCACGATTTTGTAGAGCTTCAACGGGCGCGATAGGATCTCCCTTATCTTTTGGCGGGGATTGAGCGACGCGTCGGGATTTTGGAACACGATTTGAACGGCTCTGCGGTAGTCAGTGTTTATGGATTTGCGAGTGGCGAATACACGTTCATTGAACCGCAGCGACCCGTCGAAATCTTGCAAGCCGGCGAGGACCTTGGCAATTGTCGATTTGCCCGAACCGGATTCACCGACAACTCCAAGAAGCTCGCGTAACCGCACGTTCAGCGAGACGTCGCAGGCGCCGTAGGTCAATTCCCGATCTGGCTGGAATATTCTTGTCAAGATGGAGGTTTCGCCATAGCGGACACTGACGCCCGTCATATTGAGCAGATCGCTCGCCGATTCTTCCGGTGCGGGTGAGGCGATGCGCCGGTTGGGATGCGGAACGGCCGCGATCAAGTCTCTCGTATATTGGTGCTGAGGCGCGCTGAAAACCCTGTCGCAGAGTTCTTCCTCGACCACGAGGCCACTGCGGATCACCGCGACATCATCGGCAATGCGTGATACCAGTCCAAGGTCGTGGGAGATATAGAGTGCGGTGACTTGGGTTTCCTCGCGCAGGCGATCGAATAGATCGAGAATTTGACGCGCGGTAATGATATCGAGGGCGGTGGTGGGCTCATCAAAGATGATCAGTTCGGGATTACAGGCGAAGGCCGTGGCTATTACAACCCGCTGTTTCTCGCCACCGGATGCTTGATGCGGATAGCGATCCATCATCTCAGCTGGTTTCGTGATTCCGGTAGTGGCCAGCAGGGCTTCACCTTCGGTCAGCGCCTGCTTGGGCGTCAATCCCCGGTGTCGGACCAAGACTTCGGCGATCTGATCGCCGAGGCGGATCACGGGGTTTAGCGAGGTGCTCGGGTCCTGGAACACCATGCTGATTCGCCTGCCCCGTATTTCGAGAATCTCCTGGTGGGATTTGCCCCTAAGGTTTTCGCCCAGAAGCGAAATCGAGCCAGATACCTCCGAGGCATTGTCGGGAAGGTAACGCATGATCGCCCAAGCCAAAGAGGTTTTGCCCGAGCCCGACTCACCGACCAGCCCCAATGTCTGGCCGCGATTGATCTCCAAGTTGATTGACTTCAGGGCTTCGAAGGGCCCCGACGTGGTATTGTAGTTGAGCGAATAGTCACGAATCGCCAATACGGTCAATCCGTCCAACGACGCCTCGGCAGGCAAATTTCCCAATTTCTCCACCATCCTACCGAGACCTTCTCGGATCGAAGGCGTCGCGGAGCGCATCTCCAAAGAGGTTGAACCCCATCGCGGCAACGGCAATAGCAAGGCCGGGCACGGCCACGACCCAAGGACTGCGGTACATGAACTGCCGCGCCTCTGAGACCATCAACCCCCATTCGGTGCTTGGCGGCTGGGCGCCCATGCCAAGAAATCCGAGAGTGGCACCGATCATGATCGCAAAGGACACGCGGATTGTCCCCTCCACGATGATCGGCCCAATAGCATTTGGAATGACCTCGGACAGAATGATGTAGCGTTGCGACTCTCCCCTTGCGACCGCGGCAAGCACATATTCACGGGTCCGAATCGACAATACGGAACTGCGCGATATTCGCGCCATCCCCGGTGTAAATGCGATAGACACCGCCAACATGGCTTCTCCGGTACCGGCGCCCAACATGGTCACGATGAGGAGCACGAACAGAAGATCGGGAACGGCGAGCATGCCGTCCAGCCCGCGCATGATTACACTGTCGATCCACCCGCCAGCGACGCCTGCCGTGACTCCAATCAAGGAGCCGGCAATGACGCTGATCATGGTTGCGCCCACGCCGAATGCGATCGTCGAACGCGCGCCAAACAATAGACGCGACAGCAGATCGCGCCCGAATTGATCAGTTCCCAACCAATGATCGGCGGAAGGACCTTGCAGTCGCACCGTGGTATGGAATGCCTGAGGGTCGTAGGGCGCGACGAGGGGGCCAAACAGAACCGCAAGGGCTATGATCGTGAGAAGAATCGCCCCGGCCACGCCGGCGGGATGGCGAACGAAATCACTCAATAACGTACCCTCGGATCGAGCGCCGCAATCACCAGGTCGGAAAACAGGTTGGAAAGCGCGTAGACGGCCGCCAGCAGCAGGGTAATGGCTTGAATCACCGGCAAATCACGATTCTCCAAGGCATAGATCAGCAAACGACCGAGCCCAGGCCAGGCAAATATCTCTTCGACAACGATAATACCGCCCAGCAAGTAGCCGATATCCAGAGAAATGACGGCAACAGCAGGAGCGAGGGAATTGGGCAGGGCATGCCGTCTAATTACGGTTCTTTCTCGCAGCCCCTTGAGCCTTGCGGCCCGAATGTAGTCGCTCGCCAATACATCCGACATCTCGCTACGGACCTGCCGTGCAATGTGGGCCATCAGAATCAAACCCAAGGTCCCGGCCGGCAGGATCACATGGGAAACGAACCCGGGAAAACTCTCGTTAGGGGCGATAAATCCGCCTGCGGGTAAATATCCGCCCGCCGAGCCGGCCAGAAAAACCAGAAGCAGGGTCGCCGTTACGAACTCGGGCATCGCAGTTCCGACATAGGCGAAAAGTCCGATTCCGAGATCGACCTTCGAGCCTCGATATAGAGCCGCGAGAATGCCAAGCGGAATAGCGATGATGATAACGGTACCGAGTGCTGTCACCGCCAAAGATGCCGAATTCCAGAAGGCGTCGCCCACAACTTCGCCAACCGGTAGGGAGAGCCGAAGCGACATACCCCAGTCGGCCTGCAGGATGTTGCCGGCCCACTCGAAGTATTGAATATACCAGGGACGGTTGAGCCCGAGGACCTCTGCCAATGCAAGCAACTGATCCTCGGTGGCGTATTCACCGAGGATCATCACTGCTGCATTACCCGGCAGGATCATCGTAATCGCGAACACCGCGAAAGATACGATCACCAGCACCAACAAGACAGAGAACAAACGCCGGGTAAGGTACCCCAGACTCAAGACTTCAGTTCCGGTCGAGCCAAACCGATTCGATGTAGTAGACGCGATTCAGCGGATGCACGACCCAACCTTTCACACCATCCCGACTTGCTGTCAGCACATCCTGGAAGAAGGGAATAATGTAAGGCGTATCCCGTAAGATCAGCTTTTGTGCTTCGGCATAAAGTTGAGCTCGTTCGCTGTCGTCCGGCGTACTGCGGGCTTTCGCAACAATGGCATCGAACTCCTTGTTGTTCCAGGCGGTATCCTCGTAAGAAGCGTCGGACGTTAACAACAAGGTAAAGGCACCATCCGGCGTCGACCGCATGCCCCAATAGGCCATGTAGAAGTTACCCTTGCGCCAGTAGTTAGCGAGGTAGGTATCATGCGGCATGGATTTGACGTTGATATCGAACCCTGCGGGCAAGGCCATTTGCTTGATCGCAATTGCGACTTGCCCCCGAATCGCTGGTCGGTTCGAGGCGACCAGATCGATTTTTATGCCATCTGGGTAGCCAGCGTCAGCCAGCAATTGTTTCGCCGCTGCAGTATCGTAGGGAATCTCGGGCGAGTCGATAACATAGGCGTATTCCGGCGAGAGAATGTTGTCCCGCGCCGGGCGCCCAAGCCCTTCAAGAATAACATCGACCAAGGTTTGTCGATCGATTGACATGGCCAGGGCCTTTCGGACCCGGATGTCGTCGAACGGTTTTTGATCGAAGCGCATGACGACATTGACGAAGCGGCCGGAGGCCACGCGTAAGGCGTTGCTGCCGGGGGCTTTATCGATCCGATCGTAGTCGGCCTGCTCAACGGCGAGCAGGACGTCCATGTTCCCGGATAGGTAGTTCGCCGACTGGGCAGTGAGATCGGGAAACAGGTGGAGTTCCACGGCGTCGAGATAGGGCACACCTTCGATAAAGTAGTTATCGTTGCGTACAAGACGGGTCATACGTGAGCTATCGTAGGATTCCAACTTGAAGGGGCCGGTGCCGTTTGGTTTGTTCTCTAAATTCTCTTTTGGGCCGGCCAGCGCTTTGGCAGAGATGATGCGCGCGTTGGCATGAGCCACAGCGACCGGCAGGTCGGCGTAAGACACGGTTAGCGTAAAACGCACCGTCAGATTGTCAATCGCCTCGACCTTTTTCACCATCGTCAGAACCGACCTTGCGGACGCACCGCGGGCGGGATCCTGAATAGCCTCGAAGGTCGCCACCACGTCATCCGACGTCAGGGGGGTACCGTCATGGAAAGTCACGTTGGGCCGCAGCTTGAAATCGAATACCGTCGCATCGGAATTTGCGCTCCAGCTCTCGGCCAGGTCCGGATGGGGGTGGTTGTCCATCCCGATCCGCGTCAGGCCCGAATACAGCATGTCGATGGCGGGGTATTCAGCCGGCCCGGACAAATTCAAGACATTCATGGTTGCGATGCGGGTCGAATGGGCGATCTTCAATACGCCGCCGACCTTGGGCGTTTCGTTCTGTGCGAATCCCGTGCCGGGAAGCGCAAGAACTGCCGCCAGACCTACGGCGACGGCCATACCACGGACCATCTCGCTGCGAGTCTTAGTAAATTGCTTCAAAGATTTAATCATGATTCCTCCTTCAGAATCGGTACCAGCATAACTGGGTTACATGATGACGTTGTTTTACCTAAATAAGGTCTGATATATCTCTCATACTATCCCCGGTATGTCAAATATTTATCCGGTTAGAGAAAAGATCAGATCTACACCTACTTGATCAGCTAATAACCGACAACTCATCGGGCAATGGATTCAGGACTTCTGGTTTATCGTCAGTAACGAGTAGGGTATGTCCGACACCCATTGCGTGACCTGAATCGGTATTGGTAATCATCACATGATAAAAAAGCGTCATTCCTGGCTCACAGCACAGTGACGCGTTCGGATAGATCATTGGAGGAACATCCATTGAAGTTGGAGCACAGCTGATTCCAACTGAATAACCACACGCGCCATACCGTTGCTCCTTATAACCCGCTGCATCTAAAACACTCGCATGTGCTTCAAAGATTTCTCCTAGTTGATTGCCCGGCCGAGCAGCATCAGTCATCTGAGACAATGCATCTCGTGCGACTTCATACATTCGCTCCTGTTGCGGGTGAAGTTCACCAAGAATAATTGTCCATTCAGTTTTGACGTTGTAACGACGGTACGACACAGGATATTCGACAACGATCTGATCATTCGCCTCAAGTAATCGGATACCAGAAATACCTCTGCCATACAGAGCACGCCGACCCGAGTTGAAAAGTGGTGCATTGGCAGGCATATCAGCACCTCCTTCTAGTACAGTTTTTAGATAAGTCGCTTTTAGAGCGGTATCTGGGATACCAGGCTTTGCTACAGCAATGACATCCCTTAGTGATTGATTACACAGTTCAGCCGCTTTACGTACATAAGCTAACTCGCTGTTGGACTTGCAAAGTCGGAGACGACGAAGAGGCCAAGAAATATCGACCAGAGTACAAAAACCGTCTAATGCATCTGTTACCCTTTTATGATTGAACCCAGTCAACCCATGAGTCGAAAGCTCAATTCCAACTTGCTTACCCGATAATCCTTTCTCGTTAAGGATTTCGCGTAACTCAAGAGCAGGGTTGGCTTCATCAGAATCCCACCAAATGCGGATATCATCAATTATTGATGTATCACGAGCCTGAACTAAATCTGGTCGTCGTGTCAGAAGTGTCAGAGAATCGGTTTGGCTATCGAGAATTAAGCACTGGAAAAACACAAAACCGCCAGTGTCATAGCCCGTGAGATAGTAGTCAGTTTCCTGAGCAAACAACAGCGCTGCGGAGACTCCTTCAGTTTTTAACATGTCCCGAGCATGTGATAGACGTTCTCTAAATTCTCTATCCTCAAAATTCAATGTTTTATGTGTAGATTCGCTCATCCTCAATCCCCCGACAATAGTTTAGTAACCAACATTAGGCTACCGTTCGATGACTAGTAAAGTCAATTAGCTATAGATACACGGCTACGTTATTAGCTCGATTTATATGGTTTCTAATCGGGTCTTGTCTAGCCCTTAAGATTTACTACGGTAGATCCGAATTCGATCGAATAATTTTTTATACACTATCCGTTCTCTTGGTTCATATTAGGACTTCGTCCGAGAAACGGCCAAAGGAAATTCACAAATGGATCATCAACTACTAGAAACTATCGATGAGCAGAAATGCCTTGCGTTTCTAGCACAAATGGTAAAACACAAAAGCTATAGCGCGACTCCTGGTGAGACCGAATTAGCTAAATTTATGGTTGCACAAATGATGAGTATTGGCTTAGACGCAAAGCTACATAAAGTAGATACTGATAGGTATCAGGCCCTAGGCACTCTCAAAGGCACGGGTGGCGGCGCGAGCTTGCTTTTTAATGGCCATCTGGACACAAATCCGGCAACAGAAGGTTGGACAGTTGATCCCTGGGGCGGCTTGGTTGACGATAAATTTATCTACGGAATTGGCGTATCCAACATGAAAGCCGGAGACGCAGCATACTTTTGTGCTGTTAAGGCTCTCCTTGATGCTGGGATAAAACTACGAGGTGATGTAATCCTAACGTATGTGGTCGGCGAATTGCAGGGAGGAATCGGCACCGTTAAAGCAATCGAAGATGGTGTACGTGCAGACTATTTTATCAATTCTGAACCGACTGATTTGCAAGCCCTTACAATGCATTCAGGCGCATTTGTATTTGCCATAGAACTGACTGGTATTACGAGACATATGTCAAACCGGAATGAGGCTGTTGACGCCATCGTTGCAGCATGTGAATTGGTTCCCACTATTAACGCTATTAGTTTCAGCGGTGCGCTTAATAAAGAGCATGAATCCGTCAACCGTGCCAACATTGGTGTAATTCGGGGTGCTTTGTCACCTGAGTTTCATGATTGGCGCGCACCTCAAGTTGCAGATTTTGTTCGATTACTCGGATCAGCGCGTTATGCACCGAGTCAATCTGAAGCAAGCGTATTAGAAGACTTAAGATCAACATTGGACGGTTTAGAGGCTAGATTTCCTGGGCTAAAGACAAAAGTATTCAAACACCAAGCAGAAGAAAAACCTTCTATGCTTCCTTTCGAAGTTTCCCGCGAATCTAGAATTGTAAAAACATTGAACAAGTCCTATAAACTGGTTCGAGGTGAATCTCAACCAACTGGACCGATCCCACCAGCTTGCTTCTTCGGTACAGATGCGGCTCATTTCCAGCACCGACTGGGAATGGAGGGAATTGTCTGCGGACCCGGTGGTCGTTACAACACAATGCCGGATGAACGAGTTGATATACCTGACTATCTGGACATGATTAAAATCTACATGTTAGCAATACTTGAAATTTGCGAAGTTGTCTAGATTAGAAAAGGACGCCTATTTATGAAGCAAAAAATACTTTTCCTGTTAAATGGTCCTAGTCGCGATACGGCTCTAATCGGCACGCATTTCGAAAATGCCAATCTCGATGTCGACTACTACTGGGCATACAACAATGAATTTCCTGATCGTCTAGATAGATACGGTGCAGTGTTTCTATCTGGTAGCCCACATGGCGCTTACGACGACGTGGAATTCATCCATAAGGAACACGACTTAGTTCGAACTGTAGCAAGTCGTGGTCTGCCCATACTAGGAGTTTGCTATGGAAGTCAATTACTAGCTTCTGCTCTTTGCGGCTTCGACCAAGTGTTTCGGAGAAGTAGTTGTGACGTCGGCTATCACAACCTGTCTCGGTCTAATGAAACGAGAAACGATGCGATTGCCAAAGACCTTGCCCCTACTTTTCCAATGTTTGTCTGGCACAACGACGAAGTACGATCAGACCACCCAGATATGGTTATCCTTGCCAGCTCAGGGAATTGTCCAAATCAAATTTGGCGTTACAAAGATAAAAATATATGGGGTATTCAAGGGCATCCTGAAGTTACAAAAGATGCAGCAGCTAATTGGTTCGGAGCTCGCCGAGACCGCCTAGAAACAGATGGCGTAGATGTCGATGAACTTATATCCAGGGCTGACAATGCGTCAAATTCAAAGACTTTGCTATCAAATTTCACAAAAGTTTGTCGGACTGAATTGTCAGGTCATGGATAAGAACCTTTAGTTTTCTCCTGACGAGTATTCAGATCAAATTCTCAAACTACAACAAGCCTTAAACAAAAGAGGATTACACGCGTTTTTGGGATTTCAAGCTGAGAGTGTCACTTGGCTAACGGGTTACTACACAAGAGCATACGGCGCATTTCGATTTGTCATTGTCCCAACGCAATGTGGACCGACAATAGTATGTCGGGACCAATAGCTTTTTATGTCAAAGCACGTTCTCTTTTTGAATGCTGCATATCTTGGTCTGACGGTGATGATCAGATAGGAACAGCGCTTTCTGTTATCGCAGATTGTGAATGGCTATGAAAGATTGACAAACTATTCCCGATGTCTACTCGTCACGTAGCAACGGAGGCGAGTTAAACTCGCCTCCGTTTGCCCGAATTTAATCAACAATTCCCTTTGTTCGATCAAACAAAGTTTCAAGGCTTAGTTGATTACGAAAACCACCAACGCTCCGGGACTCTGAGACCATCCATTTCTATATTGCTCGCAACAGGGCCATGGGCTAGCTTAGTCGTTGATGCCATGAGAAAGTCGGCAAATACGGGAACTACAACCCCACCCTCATCACGCACAATCAGCTGCATCTCGCTATACATTTCTGCACGCTTTTCTGAATTGAGCTCGGCTCGCGCCTCTACAAGTAACTTATTGAAGCGCTCGTGTGTCCAATGAGAATCGTTCCATGACGCACCGGCTGCATATGCAGTTGAAAACATCATATCCTCAGTGGGTCGACCAAACCAGAATCCAGTGCACCAAGGTACTTTCATCCAAACATCATTCCAGTAACCATCACTAGGCGTTTGTTTCACCGTAATGTCGATACCTGCTTTTGCAGCGTGTTCCCGATAGAGAACACCAGCATCAGAAGCACCAACAAACGCTGCCTCCGATGCATACAATTCTAAGGAAATCTTAGAATGCCCAGCCTTATTGAGGTGATATTTTGCTTTGTCTGGATCGTACTGGCGCTGCGGCAAATCAGCATGATAACGATTTGCCAAACTAATTGGATGGTCATTTCCGAGAACACCCGTACCATGTAACAGCAAATCCAACATTGCCTGTCTATCAACCCCATGTTTGAGAGCAAGGCGTAGATCATTATTGTCGAATGGCGCCTCAATCGTACGCATAGGCATGGTGTAGTGCTGTGTGCCATTTGTCTGCACAACTTCGACGTCGGTATTTTTTCGCAGAAGATGTACGGTCTTGCGTTCAGCACGATTTATGACATCTACCTCATTTGTTCTCAATGCATTACTTCGTGCATTTATGTCACTTATAGAAAGCACCTCAACCTCGTCGAAATGCGCACGCCCAGATTTCCAATAGTTAGGGTTACGTGACGTAAGCGCCCTGACTCCAGCATCGTAGGATTCAAGCCGGTAAGGACCTGTCCCAATTCCTTGGTTATGTTGATCAATGGTCTTAGTTCCAGCAGGGAAGATCGACATATGAAATTCGCTAGTTATGAACGGAAAGTCCGCGCTACCACCAGATAGTTCGAATATCACCGTATCTTTCCCATCGGACCGGACGTCTTCAATAGCTTGCAAAAGCCCCTTAGCTCCGGACTTGCTTTCCTCACCGCGGTGATGGTTGAAGGTATAAACAACATCTTCTGCATCTAGGGTTTTACCATTATGAAATTCAACACCTTTTCGCAACTTGAATATCCACTGCGATGCATCTGGTGACGACTCCCAGCTCTCAGCAAGCTCGGGTACAGTATTTCCTTCATGGTCAATCTCCACAAGATTATTCATCAATACCCCATGAGTGAGTACTGCTTGCATGATCGTAATCGATAATGCAGGGTCCAATGCATCACTAACTGCAGCATCAGTAATACCCATTCGGAGGCGCCCACCCTTTTTAGGTGTTGCCGCCATTACACTGGCAGATGTCATCAAAGCACCTGCAGCAGTCGCTGTAAGTCCTAACGCACCCATCGCTCCTAAAAATTCTCGACGATTTAAATGCCCGTCCCGATACATTTGTTGAAATGTTTTTACTGCTTTCACTGATAGCCTCCTATAGCTGATAAAAAGGTAGATAAAATTGCCTATCAAACCTACAAAACAAATAGACAACAATAGTAATATATCAGGTGATTTGATGAGATGTACATAATGTCAATTCTGATGACCCGTGCCTTTGTAGAACAATATGTACAGATCAATATTCACTGTTTCGAGGGTTTTGCACGTACCGTGACAAACAGTGACCGACACCATGCATCTCCAGCCCCTTTTAGCCACATTCGCGCGGGATCGGTGTGTGTAAGTGATTGATTAAATGTGACTGATTCTGTGCGCTTTGCTAGACCGCTCATGAATCCAAACCTAAAAGGGTCGGGAGTCCGCTCAAATCGGCCACAGTTTCATAGCCATACTCAGGATTTGCCGGTCCATGCCCGCGTTCAATCAAAACGCGCTTGCCCATCCTTAGGTCATGAGCACTCATGAGATCGTAACGAAGACTCGAGGAGACATGGAGAAACTGCTCGGGTCGAGCATTCAAAGACTCGAACATGTACTCGAAAGCAGCGAAGCGTGGTTTGTAAGCCTGAGCCTGTTCCGCTGTTAACACGGCATGAAACGGTGCACCTAGTTTTTCGACGTTGGCCATGATTTGGTTGTCGGATGCGTTAGAGAGGATGACTAGCGGATAGTGGTCGGCAAGCTTGGCAAGCGGACCCGGGACATCCGCGTGGGGCCCCCAGCTTGGAATTGCGGAGACGATGGCGTCGACGTCTGCAGCGTCGAAGTGGAGCTTCCATTGACGACAACACCTTTCCAGTGCCCCGCCAATCACGTCGGGGTAGGGCTTCCAGTCACCAAGTACTTCGTCATAGCGATAAGTCGTGAAGTCCTCCAAAAATGAAGGCATAGCTTCACTGGAAATGCGTGCTTCAAACAGTGCACGGGTGCACGGCCCGATTTCAAAGTCGGTCAACGTCCCGTAGCAATCGAAAGAGATATAACTGATCGGAGAAAAGGTCATAACGGTAATTAGCGAGTACGTCAGCGAGTGTTTCTACTGCGGACATGACTTAATTTATGGGAACTCCCATAAATAAAAACCTCTCTAACTCCTTGATTGAATGGCGCGCCCGGAGAGATTCGAACTCCCGA
>TARA_B110000014_G_scaffold260689_1_pt1 | contig 11758 bp, 6 predicted proteins | sample TARA_B110000014 | Tara Oceans TARA_B110000014 (sample SAMEA4396468) | marine metagenome | biome: Westerlies Biome; feature: [MES] marine water layer (ENVO:01000295) within the mesopelagic zone...; material: water (ENVO:00002006), including particulate matter (ENVO:01000060) such... | reverse complement strand
CCCCGGCCGCGGTTATGGCTTGCCGATAAACATGATCAGCAACATCTCCAGCCGCAAAAAGACCTTCTACATTTGTCTTAGTGCAGCTTGGCTTTTGAACAATATAACCGTTCTCATCTGTCTCAACTAGTCCCTCAAGAAATTGAGCATTAGGAACATGACCAATGGCAACAAAAACACACTTTAATTCAATTTCTGTTTCATCATTAGTCTTCAAATTCGAAACTTTAACTGCCCGCATTTCTCCATCATCAGTTAAATATTCAGTTACCTGACTATCCCAAACGGGCTCAATTTTTTCATTACTTAAAGCCCGATCTGCCATGATTTTTGAAGCTCTCAACTCATCACGACGATGAATCAAGTAAACCTTTGAAGCAAATTTTGTAAGAAATGTTGCTTCTTCGCAGGCTGAATCTCCTCCTCCTATTACCGCGACCGGAACGTCCCTGTAAAAAGCCCCGTCACAAGTCGCGCATGAAGTAAGTCCATGACCGATAAGTTTTTCTTCACCATCGATCCCAAGATGTCTCGGATCGGCTCCAGTAGCAACAATGACAGTTTCAGTTTCGTACTGCCCTTCACCGCAAGTCACATTAAAGGTTGAACCATTTTTTTCTACAGAAGTTACTTTTTTATATTCTACTCTGGCTCCGAACTTTGTAGCTTGTTCCTGCATATGCATCATGAGTTCTGGGCCCATGATCCCTTGCGGAAAACCAGGATAATTTTCAACCTCAGTCGTAGTTGTTAATTGTCCTCCTAGCTGATCTCCTGCCAAAACCAGCGGTGATAAATTCGCTCTGCCCGTATAAATTGCTGCCGTCCACCCGGCACATCCTGTTCCTATGATAATAACTTTTTCCATGGTCCATTGAGTATGGCGATGATAGCCGCTAGGTCAATCCGAGTTAGAGCTATTCTCTTAAGAAAATATTTCTTCTATTTGCTGATTGGGAAGGAAATTTCCAACTAATGGCTGAGAAAGGTTCTCCTGTGACTGTTGCCAAGTAGCCAAAACCCCTTCCGGAGTAATAAGTGTCGAAACGTAACGACTGCAACCGGTTCCATGAGGTGATACAAACATAGGCTCATGAGAAGAAATTCGACAGATTTCCGGAAATGATTGATCAAATCCAGCAGCCATACCTCCAATTTCTTCACAAGAAAATCCACGTGCCCTAGAAACGCCAATGTTGCTCTCATTGAGAGAGCGTAAACATTCTGCCCCATCATAAAAATATATAGAAATTGGAGACATCCCTGAAAAAACACCTAGGGGAGGTACTGGTAAACGGTCTGTGATTCGGGTACATGCAACGTCCCAAGAATTTCCGCGCGGAAATACATTAACGCTTTCAATTTTATATTGATCATGTCCAGATTCCCTCACTGCAAGACCAGTATTTGAACTAGCCCAGGTATAAGGATGACTGCAAAACAATACTCCAGTCTGATCATTATCTCCTGGAATCTGAAATGCCACTGGATCCTTCACATGAAGAGACCCTAATTCATCGCTACTAATAGCAGTATAAACTGAGCCTGGATCGAGACCCATAATGGAATCAGATTTAACTATATCAATATCCCATATTCCAGTCCCCTTCTTCTGATAATCAATAAAATTTGAAGGATACGATCTATCTTTTTCCGTTGATAAATAAAGTTCAACACCTGCAGGCCCAATAAGCAATGAGGTGCCCTCGATGGAAACAATTTTATCATTTCCATTTTGTAATTCTTTTTTGGTGAATGATTTCTTTTTCTCCCATGGACCCAGAACTGAATCAGATGAAAAGATGGCTAACTCAAGACCACGCTCGCCAGAACCGACCCCAGTTCTTGAATCACCATGATTCCGGTAACGACCACACAACCAGAAAGTGCCATCAGAATCACAAATCACATTACCGCCCCCAAACCAAAATCCTTCAGAACCAGCTTGAGGCTCCACAAAAATATTTGCTGTTTCCTGATCAATCAGGGCGCATGCAAGTCGTTGAAGTCGTTCTTTAATTTCTTTTTCCATCCATATGGATCTTTATCTTTAAGAATTTAACTCTTCATGAACAGCGGGCATTATCTCATTCAATTCATTGACGGTTCGAAAATATGATGCGCATTGCGTATTTGCTAATAGTTTAATTAACGGATCCCAAAAATGGATTCCAGAGCTGTCTATTCTATCAAAAAGAATTATGGGTTTTCCCCGCATCAAGGAATCATTAGATTCCTTTAACAGTAGCAACGCTAGCAATTCCTGAACTGTCCCTGCACCACCCGGAAAAATAACAAATGCATCTGATCTTTCAATCATCACTTCCATACGGGTATAAATGTCAGACCTTAGCCAGAAACTCGACAATCCATCAGGAAGACCTTCAAGTCTAATAATGTGCGGAACATTCGATCCTCCGGTCCATCCCTCTGCATCAACCGCTCCACGAACCACTGCTCCCATGACTCCGGTCCTGCCCGCACCTGAAACACAACCATAACCTGAGCCTACCATTTGCTGACCAAGCTCATAACCATCATCAAGATAGCTCTGGTCCTTAATACTAGCAGAACAAAACACACAAACATTTCCTAATTGTCCTGTTATAGGAGGAGATTCATAAGAATATATTTCATCTGTTTGATCTTCAGCAACAGAATGTCTTTCCGGGTCGGGTACTCCTAATTCACGGACCCTATTCAAACCCTCTATGACATTTTCTGGCTCATTTACGGCAAGAAGGAAATCCCTAAAGTCCTGAGCAATAGTTCCCAATGTTCTCAAATGATTCAAAACATTAAAAAAAGGATCCCATGAATTATCTCCATTAAGGACTACTGTCCCTTTTTCTTTAAGTTTTTCATCCATCGTCTGATATCCAACAAATATAGAAACGGCCTTGAAAAGTTCTTCCAGAGTCGCGCCTGGCGTGAACACAAAGGCATCAGAACGGATGATCTGATCCTGAATATTTGATAAAGTTACAGGCTGATCTCCATTCGAGTTACTTATGTCCCAACCCGAAGAGAAGAGAAGATATAGCAACTTGGCTCTCGGCTCGCGTGAAGGATCTTTTTCACCTGCAACACGACCTGAAAGAAGAACATTTGGCATAAGAATTAAATATGGTATCGAAACGCGCTAAACTTAGTAACTATTTTGTTTTGTCAGATTAAAATTTCCAAAGACATTAAAAATCATTTTTCCCTATACCTCTCATCTTCATTGGTAAGGAATGCCTTAAAACCAACAGTTCAAATCCTTTTCGCATCCAAAAATCGTATCAGTTATTGGCTTTTGCATGGAATCTGCTTAATTCCAATGTTAAGCGCTTAATTTCAATGCTAGACACAAAAAAAGCCAAAGAAAAACTCGGTCTCGGTAATACTTATGGTTCCAATGATCCATCCACAAAATCACTCAAAGACTACATCAACTTAAAGTTATCCGCTCGTGGATTTGATATCGTCGGTGATGAAAGAGATTACCCGTTTCTCGAAATGGGACGATCACTACTAGCAAACTTCAGAGAAAGAGTTCGACTACTCTCTGATTACTTGTGTCCCGCTGACGAACGCATTAACAATTTTCTCCTTCAATATTTAGATGATTGCTCCGACGATCTGAGAGATCTTGGTTCCCTTATACCAGAAGGATCTCTCACCCTCGAGAGACATGGAATCGCAAGATTACTAAGCATTCCTCCAGAAAAAGATTCCTTCGAATCCAATATTGTTTCCTCATACAGAGTGGCTCAAGGTGTTTGTCACAATCCCAGCAAAGACAGACGGACAACGCAAGGTGTTTTCCATGTGGTGGAAGGTGGACTGCCTATTCCTGCAGACAAAAAATCCGTTCCCAAAAAAGCCTTCGCTAGGCTATTATCTGCTGCTCTTAATCCGCCTGATGAATTATTAACGATCCCTTACACTTCAACTCAAAAGTCTCCGACTAAGACCTTCCTATCTTTACTTCTAAGGCCCTCCGTATTTCCAGAAATACCCGGCATTTCAAATGGCAGCTCAATGGAAATTCGCTTCTTTGTACCCGGGAATCTAGTTAGTAATTTAGACTTTGTAGAATCAATCTTTGGCAATGCAGGAGATCCATTCCTCCCAGAAAATGATAGCTCTCTAGACTCCAACGGATGGAGCGGTCATACTGGTTGTGTCATTTTAGCACCTCACCTAATCAATCTCACCAAAAAGGAATTAGGCCTACCTCACATATCTGAAGCAACAGAGCAGCAGAAAAAGGACCGCATGTGCTGGGAAGATGAATCAGAGTATTACAATGACGGTTCAGCATTTAAAATTACTTGTAGAGATAAAAATGGAATCATAGTCACTCTGATTGCAGATAATTACTACGGTTATTGTAAAAAAGAGGTCAAATCACAGATCAGCTATGCTTGTAATCTTCTTGGAGGTTGCGAAGAAGAACATGCGGGAGGCACTATAGCTTTTCCATCATTTGATCATGGAGAAGACTTCGCTTTAAATCTATTACTGGCCGGGAAAGAACACACTTATCAGAAAACATTAGATAACTTATCAGGAATTGCGGTAGAGCAGCCCGAAGGATATGCCATCGATAGCTTTTATGATGACATTATTTACCTTCCTGAAAACGCACTAATAAATCAGGAAAACCAGGAAATTACTTGGCAAAAAAAAGACGAGACAGAATCCACTATTAAACTTCATCAGAAAAAAACTTATGTTTATCCATCAGGGTATAAGATTGAATTGGACCGGCCCGCAGCTGGCCGCCGGTGGCGTCTAGTCGGCACTCAAGCTGAAGGTACGTTCTGTCACAAACCGTGCACCGTCTCGGGAGGAGGCAAATCCGAAATATCAAAGCCTTTGTCAGATGCAATGACTGCCGGGTCAATCGTAATTCCTGACTTCAACAAAACTATGGATGAAGTTCGTACTATTCTCGAACAAAATTACTGGGATCGTTATCCTAATCCAAGGAAAACAGCAAAAACAAGCCGGTCAATACTCAGCACAAAACGTTCATTGGGTTCTGTATTAAAACTGCTTACCCCTTCCGAGGACTTCACTAAGGTGCATAATGATTTTATTGATTCAATTTCAAAACCAGCAATCAGCATGGCCCTTCTCATCAAAAGGCTATATAAACCAGATTGGGGAGAATGGGAGAAATGGAGTAACCGCTTCACTGAAGATATCATTGATGGAAAGTCTGGTTACGAACTAAAATACAACGGCGAGAAAGTTATTACGAGATATCTAAGAATCGGCTACGAATTGGACGGATCCTGGCGTATTTTCAGCCTCAGAAAAGATTTTCTTCCTGCTAAAAAGTTGCAACGTGAAGATGACATTTCGGTATCAGCTACCCTCAACACCCAATTTAAAAACGGTCTTCACCCTGAACTAAAAGAAGGATCACATAAATTCATAGAAAATTGTGAATATCGTTTTTTCCAAAGGCCCGATGATGCAATTCACAGAGGATATGATAAAGCAGCAGAAAAAGACTTTTCAAAAAAAGGAAACTTTTTCTCAAATTATGAGCCCATTAATCAACAAGATCTTGATGAACTAGTACAAGACGCTATCCACTTCGAGAAATATTCGAGGCCTTTGAAGTCCACTTTAAAAAAAGCTCATAAAAAAAAGGAAAATGAATTTGTCGTTACAACTGCTCACCCAAGAATTGTAGACGGGAAACCATCACAAAATCCTCGATACTTGCAAGATAGAGAAGATCTACATAATGGTCGATCTGAGCATTTGGCAAAGGTAGGTATGCATCTTTATCGAGAAATTGCTTATGACAAACCGCTGGCCACACCGGTTAATGCAATCCTACCAGGACGACGCCATAATCCACCAAATGCTAAATTAGGAATTCGTGCCTTAGCCGTTTACAATCCATTACATTATCAAGAATTACCTGAATTGTTCATGGATTATATTGCCAGTCTTACAGGCAAATCGCCGTCAACGACAGGTGCCGGATCTGAAGGAGCCTTAACAAAAGGACCCTTTAACTCTCTCTCTCAAATAATCGATCTTAATAACGCATTAACTTCTGCTCTTCTTATTAAGCAACCTCACTTTATTAGTGCTGCCGGTTATGTTGGACCTAATTTTCGTGTAGACCATGACATTAGTCTGATTGTTCCAGAGGTTTGGTCACGCATGCATATCGCTGAAAGAGATCCAAACATAATGATCCGTGATGGATTACTTGAGTCCTGTTCAAACTTAGAAGAGTTTAAGGATGCCTCTCGATTAGGATACCGGATCACCGAAAAGTTTGTTCACCGTTATTTTGGGCGCATCTTTGCCGACCCTGGAAGCATTTTTACAGAAGAAATGCTCCGACCAGAGCTACAAGACAAAGCGGCATTCAGTGAAGGCTTGAGTAATATCGTTGAAACTCAAAAACAAATAGCGAAATTATATTTCGAAGACAATAGCATTGATGATGCATGCCCCCCACTCAAAGCTCTCCTGCACATTATGGCATTTGGAGAATATGAAGGGCATGACATCAATAGTAATAAAGTGCGTTCTCTCTTCGAACCGGAGAATTTATTGGAAAGTGATTGGTACCAGCAAAGAATAAAAGCCAAATGCCAGGTCGATGAGGGACTCTTTAAAAAACAGTTAAAATCATTAGAAAAATTTTCCTCAGATCCAATCTACAAGGATCAACAAGAACGACTAGAGGTAACAGAAGCTATAAAGACAGTTACCGAAAAATTAGAACAGATTAAAGATCCTGCCTATCAGAACAGCCTTATTGGGACTATCGGGGTAGATCCTGCTGTGATCTAAAGGACACTAAAATTCACCTTCCCCGCACTCTTATTGCTAATCATTCCCTCACCTGCATGATCCACATTCAGGCCACTTCTTCTTCATCGAGTAAATCTAACTCAACTCTAAGGTTATCTATAATGAATTTCTGGCGATCCGGAGTATTCTTTCCCATATAAAATTGGAGCATCTCTGATTCTGATTTATGGCGATCAAGAATCACTGGATCCAATCTCATTGCATCACCAATAAATCCTTTAAACTCACCTGGTGATATCTCACCCAATCCTTTAAAGCGTGTGATTTCAGCCCCCTTACCACAAGACTCAATAGCTTCATTTCTTTCCTTCTCATTATAACAATAGAATTGCTTTTTTTTATTCCGAACCCGAAACAAAGGAGTATCAAGTATATACAAATGGCCCTCACGAATGAGCTCAGGAAAAAACTGAAGAAAGAAAGTAATTAATAAGAGTCGTATGTGCATACCATCAACATCAGCATCGGTGGCAAGGACAACATTATTGTACCTCAAACGTTCAAGCCCATCCTCTATGTCTAGAGCATGCTGAAGTAGATTAAATTCCTCATTCTCATAAACAACTTTCTTTGAAAGGCCAAAGGTATTAAGAGGTTTTCCTCTCAATGAAAATACTGCTTGGGTATCAACGTCACGGGCTGTCGTTATGGAACCACTAGCACTATCCCCCTCAGTAATAAACAAGGTACTATCGTTAGCCTTTTTATTTCTATCCCCATAATGAACCCTGCAATCCCTAAGTTTTTTATTATGAATTTTTGCTTTTTTGGCTCTCTCCTTAGCCAATTTCCTAATTCCTTTTAAGTCCTTCCTCTCCTTTTCTGCACGCTGTATTTTCTCCAGCATCGCTTTTGCAGCATCAGGGTTACGATGCAAATAATTATCAAGTTGGTCCTGAACAAAACCTACTATCCAACCACGTATAGCAAGTCCATCCTTCGGTGCTGTATGAGTTGAACCTAACTTTGTTTTTGTTTGTGATTCAAATATAGGCTCTTGAACCTTCACACTGATCGCTCCAATAATCGATTGTCGAATGTCACTAGGATCAAACGTCTTTTTGAAATGATCTCTTACTGTTTTCACAACAGCTTCCCTAAAAGCCGTCTGATGAGTGCCTCCCTGTGTCGTATGCTGACCATTAACAAAGGAATAATATTCCTCCCCATACTGACTTGAAGAATGTGTTATTGCTACCTCTATATCGTTACCAATAAGGTGAGCCACTGGATAAAGCGGTTCTTCACTTAGATTTTTTTCAAGAAGTTCCTTGAGACCTTCTTTTGCCTTATGCTTCTTACCGTTAAAAGTAAGCGTCAATCCTGAATTTAGATATGCATAATTCCACAGCATATTTTCAATGAACTCTTCACGCCATTTGAAGTCATTAAAGATATCGTCATCCGGTTTAAAACTAAGATAAGTTCCGTCAGAACCCTTAGAACTTCTTGCCCTTTGCATCTCATTTGTGACTTCAGCTTTAGAAAAAGTAATTATTTTTGTCTTTCCTTCTCGAAAGGCCTGGACCTGAAAATTTTCGGAAAGAGCATTTACTGCTTTAATACCAACACCGTTCAACCCAACTGATTTCTGGAAGGCTTCGGAATCATACTTTGCTCCAGTATTAATTTTAGCTGCACAATCCATTAACTTACCAAGAGGAATCCCTCTACCAAAATCACGCACAGAAATTGAATCGCCGTCCAATTTGACCTCTATCACTTTTCCATGCCCCATAACGAATTCATCAATACAATTATCAATGACCTCCTTAAGTAACACGTAAATTCCGTCATCCGGAGCTGAACCGTCTCCTCTCTTACCTATATACATTCCGGGTCGCAGACGAATATGTTCTCTCCACTCAAGAGTCTTTATGTCTTCTTCCGTGTATTTCGTTTTGGCCATCTATATAAATTTGAAATCTATTAATAAATAATTCAGATAACTTAACTAATAGCATGGAATTTAAGGACTATCAAAAGTGATAACTTATATAAAACAGCGGAATGGCTAAATCTTACTGGAAATCATTAGGCCTTTAATACTTATCTTCATTTGTTCAAAACAAGGTGATAATTGAAATAGTTAACCATTGAGTACAATGTCGAACTTTACAGGATCAATATCCTAGTAAAATTGTACTCATGGATAATCAATCCACAGGTAAGAAACACCAATCAGGTAGAAGAAACGGATTTCTAACTGCAATTCTTCTCGCTGCTTTAATCTATATGGCAACGGTTCAAGTGAAAGCCTGGTGGGCAGGTCAATCTGCAACAAAAATTACACCACGTGCTGTTACTCCAAGGTCTGACTTAGGTGAAGACGAGAAATCAACGATTAATCTCTTTGAGGAAACTTCACCGAGCGTTGTTTTCATTACTACAATAAATCTCAGACGCGACTTCTTCAGTACAAATATTTATAAAATACCTGCGGGCACGGGTTCAGGATTCATCTGGGACAGGGCAGGCCATGTAGTCACCAATTACCATGTTATCAGAGGGGCTGATCAGGCAAAAATAACGCTCTGGGATCAATCCACATGGGATGCAAAATTGATAGGGGCTGAACCTGATAAGGATCTTGCCGTATTGAAAATACAAGCACCTGACGAACGGCTAAAACCAATTAAAATTGGTGAATCCAAGAACTTACTTGTTGGCCAAAAGGCGTATGCAATCGGAAATCCGTTCGGATTTGATCAAACACTAACAACTGGAGTCATTAGTGCACTCGATCGTGAAATAGAATCAGTGACAAGAAGACCAATAACCGGAGTAATTCAAACCAACGCAGCCATTAATCCCGGAAATTCTGGAGGACCTCTATTAGACAGTGCTAACCGACTAATCGGTATCAATACGGCCATTTATTCACCTACAGGTTCCTATGCAGGGATAGGATTTGCTGTTCCCGTAGATACAGTGAACAGAATCATTCCACAATTAATAGAATTTGGGAAAGTTATTAAACCAGGACTTGGGATTAATATTGCACCAGATTCCTTCGTTAGTGGAAGGTTAAAAAAATCTGGCGTTCTAATACTAAATATTATTCCAGGGGGCGGTGCTGAAAAAGCAGATCTTAAACCGACTACTCAATCAGCAGACGGACGCATATTATTTGGAGACCTAATCAAAGAAATTGATAACAAAAAGGTCAATGACTCGTCAGATCTTTTCCGCATACTTGATACAAAGTCCGTTGGCGATAAAGTTAACGTCACTATTGAAAGAGAAGGAAAAGAAAAGAAACTGGACGTTAGCTTGGGAGCCCTCAAAAATTAACAGAAATTCCGTTTATTTAAATTCTCTAAACCCAAACTGCTCTCCGAGTAACAAGGAATCACTTAATTGGAGGACGCCTCTCGAAGTCGTTGGGTCAGTTAAGCAACCAGCAGCAGAACAAACCCCCCATCGCAAACTTTCATGAAGGCTTTTTTCTTCATGAAGTCCCATTATAAAACCTGCAGCAAAAGCATCTCCTGCACCCGCCGCGCCAAGAATCATATCGTCAGGTAATTGGACGGACCCTTGTGACACCTCATTACCATCCGAAGATACTGCAACAACACCACTAGCTGAATGCACAATCACATGGTCTCTGACTCCAAGATCGAGTATCTGTCGTGAAGCATTTATCAAAGGAGCTGGATCATTCTCATCTAAAACTAATCCAAGTAACGCCCCCGCCTCCAATTCATTAAGTAATAAAATATTAATTTCGGGGAGTGAAGGGAGAACCACTCTCTTAAAGTCTCCAAGCTGAGCACTGACAAGATCTACCACAGTAAGAAACCCTAGGGATCTTGCCTCATTCAGAAGTTCACTTGCACCGGTCCTCCCATCATCATTCACCTTATCCAAAGATTCCAATAACAGTAAGTATCCAAGGTAAAAGAATTTTGCACGACTTTCAGAAAGATTAATGTCAACACGTTGCAGAAGAGCATTAGCGCCCACATGATGAAAGAACGTCCGTCTTCCGGTAGATTCAACGGACATAGCATCAGTGTAGGAGGTCGTAGCATCTGATGTGAGTGCTAATCTATCAGTATCAATTCCAGAATCACGACAATCATTAATTATCCATTGGCCATCCGCATCATTTCCAACTAATCCTGCAGCCTGAAGAGGAATATCTGCACCAAGCATGGACAAGTCTTTGAGGACATTATATGGACCGCCTCCATTTGACTTGGACTGGGAAAGAATAAATGAAAGAGCATCTTGATCAGGGAATGCGTCAATTAGCTTTACATGGTCAACAATCCAATTACCCGCCGCAAGAATTCCGGAGCGCTGTGATTGTTTTTGGTTCTCCATGATTCACCTACAATTAAGTAATCTCAATGGCCTGATTTAACTGTTGAGACTGGATTGCTGCTGCAAAAAGACGATGACTCAATAGTGCTTCATGAGGTGTCACACAGCCAAAGCATTCATTTAAATCACCATCACGCTCCGCAAAAAAGGCAGCCCACATTTGCATAAGAACATCAGGAAATCCGGGCTCAAAAATACCTCCTGTAATAGTCTTAAAGGGTGTATCAAATCCAAGATCCACTCGCCTCCACTCTTGCTCTTTACCACGGGAAAACTGCCAAAGAGTGCGTGGTTCCTTAGTACTAAAACGAGCACCTCCATCAGTTCCTAAAACTTCTATGAACCACGTATCGGTCTCACCAGGAGCCATGCGTTTCATTTCAAGTCGCATAGGAACTGGCTCGGCCCCATCAATATCAATCCAAGCATGAAGCATCGCATTGTCCCAAGTGTCACAAGCCCCTCCTGGCCTTTCCGGATATCCTTTTTGCAACTGTGCATAAACTGAACGAGGCTCAAATCCTAACCGAAAAGGAACGTGGCATACATGCATTCCAAGGTCTCCCATAACGCCTATCTCACCACA
>TARA_B110000014_G_scaffold256588_1_pt1 | contig 11764 bp, 10 predicted proteins | sample TARA_B110000014 | Tara Oceans TARA_B110000014 (sample SAMEA4396468) | marine metagenome | biome: Westerlies Biome; feature: [MES] marine water layer (ENVO:01000295) within the mesopelagic zone...; material: water (ENVO:00002006), including particulate matter (ENVO:01000060) such... | reverse complement strand
CGCCACCAGTAAAGTCGGCTTGCGCGACAGTGTTCGGGCCGTTGTGGTGAACGTGCCATTATGGATAACGATCGCGCTGTTTTGCCTGGGTATGCTCGCGTTCACGTTTCGTTTCAGTACGGCACCTTTTTACTTTAAGTACAGCATGGGACGCGAAGATCTTATTCCCCTGTACATGTTGGTCACGCTTGCCGTGATGTTCCCGGGTCTGTTAGCCGTACCTTGGCTTTCCCGAACATACGGAAAAGCGGGGGCGGTGCGTGTGGGTGCTCTAATCGCAATGGTTGGTGCGGTCGGGTTTTATTACACGCCTGCGACCGATGTTTGGCTGGTGTTTGTTTGGGGGTCCGTATTGGCCATTGGCGGGTCGCCTATCATGGTTCTTGGTTGGGCAATGCTCGCCGATACGGTCGAACATGGGGAAGCGCAAACAGGAATTCGAGCGGAGGGAGTGGTCTTTTCGACGGCTAGTTTTTTTCAGAAGATGGCTAAAGCCATCGCGGGATCGGGTATTGCAGCGATGCTAGCTTGGTTCGGTTTTGTCGCCAACCAAGAGCAGTCGCAAGAAACCGTGGCTGGGTTACTCTTCATGATCGCCGTTTGCCCGTTGTTATTTAATGCGCTTCTGTTTCTAGTTTCCTTAGCGCATCGGTTGGACGGGACGCGTCACGCGGAGATCGTCCGCGATCTATCTGAGCGCGCTATTGTGTACCAGGGCAATCAATCAAACTGATACGGCGACTTGATACCCTTCGCGCGACGTCAAACGTTCAAAATAATGGCGCGCGTGTGGGTGATCGCTCTCCAACACGTTAAAGCGGTCGGCGAGCATTAACGTATAGCCCATCATAATGTCGGCAGCCGAAAACGTGTCACCGACGAGAAACTCGGTTTTGCTTACAGCGTCGTTCACGGCGTCAAGACAGCTGAGAGCTCGAGTGCGAGCGTCCTCAACAACGGCCGGGATCCGCTCGGCTTCTGGTTTCATTACCGTATGGTGAGCGATGTCACCGAGTGGGCGAGCAAATGTAGCCTCTGCAAACCAACACCATTGTAAGTACATCGCGCTTTCTGCGCTTCCGGGTGCTGGCATGAGGCGACCATCGCCATAGCGATCAAGTACGTATTGAAGCATCGCTCCGGACTCAACCATCGTGAAGTTTTGGTCGTCCATGGCCGGAACTTTCCCGGTCGGTGATTTAGCGCGCCACTCGGGCGACTGCCGAAACGTCTGAGAGAAGTCGATGCTCTCAATTTCGTACGGGGCTTCAAGTTCCTCGCAGAGCCATATGACGCGCACCGAACGCGTTCCTTGGACGTGGTAAATCTTCACGTGCGGTACCTAATTGACGTAAAAGAAAATAGTTTAATTGAAGTTGACGCGTCAGTCGCAGCACCCGCTCTGTCTATCTGGTCTTTTCGAGCTGGCTAAGGCACGCTCAATGGATTGAAAGAATTGGGGCGGGCGTGTGGGTATCGCGATTGAAGAAGAGAATCATTACGGCTTTCGGTTATCCGACGAGCTGATCCTTCTTAGGGATCAGATACGGCGATTCATGCGCGAAGAAGTCAAGCCGATCGAAGACACCTTGCCTCACGATGCGATTGGTTGCGGTCGTGAAGATCGAATTCGTCTTCGGGCGCTGGCGGAAGAGATGGGTCTCACGCGCCTTACCGTTCCCGAGGAGTATGGTGGAAATCCGGTTAGTGCGATGGCTAGAGCGGTGATTGCAGAAGAATCTTCGAAGTGTCGTCTTGGCGGCTATGCGCCTGCGTTAGGTGCTTTCGGGGGCGGCCCTCCAAACATTATTTGGGGTGGAACACCTGAACAGATTGAACGCTATGGGATTCCATGCGTCGAGGGGAAGATGCGTGCGTTTGTCGCGATTACTGAACCGACCGGAGGATCGGATCCTCGGAACAACATTTCGACGCGGGCTGAAAGAGATGGTGATGAGTGGGTCCTTAACGGACGTAAAATGTGGATCACAGGCGCCGAGGGGGCGGATTTTGGGATCCTTTTTGCGCGCACGCGTGAGGGTACTGCCGAAGCGCCGCCTGAAATCACAGCGTTTATCGTAGAGCCGACCTTTATTGGAATAAATTTTAATGAAATCAAAGTGATACGGGCTTTATCTCCTTACGAAATTGTTCTCGAGAATTGCCGTGTTCCCGTGGAGAATGTCCTGGGGTCCGTCGGTCACGGTTTTGGTGTGGCGCAGAGTTGGTTAGTGGACGCGCGCATACCTTATGCCGCGGGATGCATTGGGATGGCGCAAGAGGCACTCGATATGGCATGTGGGTGGGTAAAACAACGACCCACGCGGGACGGCCTGTTGGCCGACAAACAAGCAATTCAGTGGATGATTGCGGATTCAGAAGTCGAGTTGAGGGCTGCTCGTATGCTCGTGTACGACGCCGCGTCCAAAGTAGATGCCGGTGAGTCGGGCAAGGTGGATGCCTCGATTTGTAAACTCTACGGGACTGAAACAGCAGGACGCGTGGTCGACCGCGCCATCCAAATGTTCGGGGGTATGGGCGTTGCCGAAGAGATGCCCCTCGAGCGGTGGTACCGAGAACTTCGCGTCAAACGTATTGGGGAAGGACCCTCCGAAGTGCATCGCATGGTGATCGCTCGCGATAAATTAAGGAACACTAGCGGGGGGGTGTACTTTAGTTAACGTCTGACACGCCGGCGGGCAGTGACGACCTCGGTATTGAGCCCCAACCAGTGCATACGTCCTATGTACCGGGCGTGTTCGACTTTGAGGCAACGGTCCATCACGACATCGAGACCGGCGTCGGCGGCGATAGCGGCCCCCTCATCGCTGATAACGCCAAACTGAAGCCATAACGCTTTGGCTCCAATGGCTACGGCTTCTTTAGCCAGGGCAGGTACCGCGGAAGGATCTCGGAAAACGTTGACGATATCGATTGCCTCGCCGACGGCGCTCAATGAGTTAAAACATGGCTCGCCGAGAACTTCTTCTTCTCGGGGATTAACAGGGATGATTCGGTAGCCATGTCTTTGCGCGTAATAGCCCACAAAGTGGCTGGCACGCAATGCGTTGGCGGACAAGCCGACGACAGCGATGGACGTTCCAGTGTGCAACACACGCTGTATTGTGGTCGGGTCCTGATACTTAATCGTCTTGGGCAAATGCCTGCTCCAAATCCCATTGAAGGTCGTCGATATCCTCGATTCCGATCGAAAGGCGAATGGTCCCGGGCGCGATGCCGGCTGCTTGCAGTTCGTCGTTGTTGAGTTGTCGGTGGGTGGTGCTGGCGGGATGGATGATCAGACTCTTTGCGTCGCCAACGTTGGCGAGATGTGAGAACAGTTGCACGTTGCGGATGAAATTCTGACCCGCGCTGCGACCGCCAGTGAGTTCAAAGCAGAAAACGGCGCCAGCACCTTTAGGAAGATACTTCTCTAACAAAGCTGCGTTTTCTTTGTAGTGTAATGCCGGATGGCTGACACTGACGACGTCGGATCGGGCGTCCAACCATGTAGCTATGCCGAGAGCGTTTGACACGTGTCGATCCATCCGTAGTGGCAACGTTTCCATACCTTGAAGGAAAAGGAACGCGTTGAACGGGCTCATGCATCCGCCTAAATCACGCAGTGTCTCGGAGCGCAGTTTCATGAGAAAGCCATACATCCCAAATGTTTCGTGGAAAGCGAGCCCGTGATACGCATCGGATGGTTCGGCGATGACGGCAAACTTGCCATTGGACCAATCGAAATCTCCGGAATCGATCACCACCCCGCCGATGCTAGTTCCATGTCCGCCAAGGAACTTGGTAGCGGAGTGAATAACGATATCAGCCCCCCACTCGATGGGCCGACAGAGGTACGGCGTGGCAAAAGTGTTGTCCATAACCAACGGTATCGAGTGACTGTGGGCGACCTCGGCGATTCGCTCAATGTCCATGACGTTACCGCCAGGATTACCGATCGTTTCGCCGAAGAATAGACGCGTCTGTTCGGTCGTGGCGTTATCCCATTCATCCGGATCGTCCGGATCGACGAACGTTAGCTCGACTGACAATTTCTTGAACAAGTGTTTGAGCTGAGTAATCGATCCGCCGTAGAGCGCTCGTGACGCAACGACATGGTCACCCGGAGAAAGTAACGTAAAGAACGTGGCGGATTGCGCGGCGAGTCCACTGGCGAAGGCGACGCCGCCAACGCCGCCTTCGAGGTTCGCGATCCGTTCTTCGAACGCGGCGACCGTCGGATTCATGATCCGCGAATAGGTATTGCCGTATTCCTGTAAGTTAAAGTACGCGGCCGCAGATTCGGGATCTTCGAAAACGTAACTGCTGGTTTGAAAGATGGGAACCGCACGAGCGCCTGTTTCTGGTTCCGGCCGAGCTCCCGCATGCAATGCTCGCGTCCGAAAACCAAATTGCCGATCCGGTAAATCCGTCATGCCGGCAACATGACGTTCCTACAAGGCTGTGTCAATTCGTCAGGGACGGAGGGATTCGGCCGGGTGCTATGATTAAGCGATGCGGCAAGGTCCCATCGATTACATCGAGCGCACGCGTGAGCAGTATGCGGCGCTCGGTTATCCACCTTATCAATGGGTACGCAATCAAGAGCCGCTGCCGTTATCGATCCCGACGAAGCCGATGCACGAGTGGCGTGTCGGACTGATCGCTTCCGGAGGTATATACGTTGCCGGGCAGGTCGCCTTTCATTTTCGTGATGACATTAGCTATCGCGAGATTTCGTGTGATACGCCAATGGATCGGATTAGAACCACGCATTTCGCGTACGACCTGACCGATTCGCGCAGCGACCCCAACGTCGTTTTTCCTATGGACACGCTTCGAGGTCTGGTACGAGACGGTACGGTCGGTGAGCTTTCACACACCGCGTACACCTTCATGGGCGGAATTTACTCGGCCCGAAAAGTCCGTGACGTGCTGGCACCCGCGCTCGTGACGAGGTTGCTGGAAGATGAAGTTGACGTCGCTTTGATGGTTCCGGTCTGACCCGTTTGCCACCAGTCCGTCGGACTGATCGCTCGTGAAGCAGAAAGCTGCGGCATTCCGTCGGTGAGCCTCTCCAGTGCCTGGTCGATTAGTCGGTCAGTGAACCCTCCTCGGATGGTTTACCTCGACTTTCCGCTCGGTCATACCGCTGGTCGCGCCCACGACGTTCAATCTCAAAAGGATGTCGTCATGGCGGCGCTCAGTTTGCTGGAAGAGGCTAGGGATCCGGGGAGTGCCACGACACTACCCCAGCGATGGTCTAACGACGATGCGTGGAAGGATACGGTCATGCGACCCAAGGCCAAAGCGGATAGGGAGGGGGCGTTTGACGACGATCGGGTGGAACGCTTTGCTACGCCTCAATATCAGGAATCGGAAGACGCTGATCTCGTGACGGGGGATTGTCCGACATGTGTTTGGTTAGAAGAGTAGCTCGGATAGGTCCATTGAGTTTATCGGACCAAATGGCGCAGACTGCTGTTTTTGACGCCGCGGATATTGTATGACGGTCGTTCGTCAGCAAGACCTGATTGTTAGCGTTGCCGACGCTTTGCAGTACATTAGTTACTACCATCCGCCAGATTTCGTTCGTGCGATGACTGAAGCCTATGAACGGGAGGAGTCGCCGGCGGCTAAAGCCGCATTAACCCAGGTGCTGGTGAACTCCCGAATGTGCGCTCTCGGGCATCGCCCCATTTGCCAAGATACTGGCATCGTGATCGTGTTTCTTGAGGTCGGCATGGATGTCCAATGGGATGCGGAATTGTCCGTTGAAGAAATGATCAACGAAGGCGTACGGCAAGCCTATATGGATGCTTCCAATCCATTGCGCGCTTCGGTACTTGGGGATCCCGAAGGCGACCGGGGCAACACCCTCGATAATACGCCGGCGGTGATACATACCCGGATCGTTCCAGGAGACGAACTCCGCGTTGAAATTGCAGCAAAAGGCGGCGGTAGCGAGGCAAAAGCGAAGTTCACAATGTTGAATCCGTCAGACTCGGTGGTCGACTGGATTCTTGACGTCGTCCCAACGATGGGCGCTGGATGGTGCCCGCCTGGAATCCTGGGGGTCGGGATTGGCGGAACTCCTGAAAAGGCGATGCTGCTAGCGAAAGAGGCGATGATGGAGCCGATCGACATCCACGAACTGAAAGAGCGTGGCGCACAAAATAGAGCCGAAGAGCTTCGTCTTGAGTTGTACGATCGGGTCAATGCGCTCGGTATCGGAGCCCAGGGACTCGGTGGTCTGACAACGGTGCTAGACGTCAAGGTGAAGGACTACCCGACACACGCGGCCAATAAGCCGGTTGCCGTCATCCCGAACTGCACCGCCACCCGTCACGTCCAGTTTGTGCTCGATGGGTCTGGTCCAGCAGTTCTTGAACCTCCAGACCTTGACGATTGGCCAGACATCGCCTTCGAGATGGGGCCGGATGTAAAACGCGTCAACGTCGATTCAATCACAGCGGAAGACGTTGTTGGCTGGAAAGCGGGTGACACCATACTTCTCAGTGGAAAATTATTGACGGGTAGGGATGCCGCACATCAACGTCTCATGGCGTTGTTGCAGAAAGGAGAATCGCTACCGGTCGATTTTCGTAATCGGTTCATTTACTACGTGGGCCCAGTCGATCCCGTAGGGGCCGAAGTGGTGGGTCCGGCGGGTCCGACCACGGCAACGCGTATGGATAAATTTGTTGGTGAGATGTTGGAGAAGACGGGTCTTCTTGGAATGATCGGTAAAGCGGAACGTGGCGACGTTGCCATTGAAGCCATTAGAGACTTTGGTGCTGTCTCACTCGTCGCGGTTGGCGGCGCCGCGTACCTGGTTTCCAAAGCCATTGTGGGTGCGCGCCCCCTTGCGTTCGAGGATTTGGGTATGGAAGCGATTTACGAATTTGAAGTCAAAGATATGCCTGTGACTGTTGCCGTGGATCCTCAAGGCGAATCGGTACACAAGACAGGACCTTCCCATTGGCGAGCGGAATTGGCGGGTCGTATCCAAACCGTCGAAGTTTAGGATTGGAGTTCCTCAAGCGACTCGAAATAGTGCAACGTATCCGGATTGGCTAACGCGCTTAAGTTTCTTACGGGGCGACCATGGACGATCTCCCGCACAGCAATTTCTGCGATTTTTCCGGATAGGGTCCTCGGGATGTCAGGGACAGCGACGATCCGGGTGGGGACATGACGAGGCGACGTATTTTCCCGAATCTTGGTACGAATGTTGGACGCGGTGTCTTGCGTGAAGGATCTACCGTCTTGCATCACGACGAACAGAACTACCCGAGTATCTCCGTCCCATTCTTGGCCGATGCAGAGTGCTTCTTTGACGGAATCGATCGATTCGACCTGGCGGTAGATTTCCGCCGTTCCGATTCGAACGCCCCCGGGATTGAGCACAGCGTCACTCCGACCATGGATAACGAACCCCCCCGTGACCGAATTTTTTTCAGCGAAATCACCGTGGGCCCAGGTTTGGGGGTAACGATCGAAATAGGCGTTTCGTAGTAACACGTCACCAGGATCGTTCCAAAATCCAATGGGGGTGCTTGGAAAAGGACGAGTGCAAACCAACTCGCCTTTGGTATCGACGATTGAAGAAGCTTCGTCGCTGAACACGTCAACGGCCATCCCTAATCCAGGGACTTGAATCTCGCCTTCGTAAACGCCGCCCCAAGGGTTCCCGAGCACGAAACAAGATATTAAGTCGGTACCCCCCGAAATGGAGGCAAGCCAAACGTCTGACTTAAAGCTCGTGTATACGTATCGAAAAGACTCGTGTGTTAGCGGCGATCCGGTGGAGAAGATGGCACGGAGAGAACTAAGGTCATGGCTAGATCTTGGTTCGATGCCAGCCTTTTCAATACTGGCGATGTATTTAGCACCGACCCCAAATAACGATATTGCTTCCTCGTCAATCAAGTCGATGAGAGCTGTCGGCGTCGGATGAAACGGTGATCCCTCGTATAAAATCAAGGTGCATCCGCTCGCAAGTCCAGACACCAGCCAGTTCCACATCATCCAGCCGCAGGTCGTGAAAAAGAACAGCACGTCGTCGCGCTGTAGATCGCAGTGCAAGACGTGTTCCTTGGTGTGTTGAAGGAGCGTGCCACCGGCACCATGGACGATGCATTTTGGTTTGCCCGTGGTCCCTGACGAATACATGACGAACAGTGGATGGTCGAACGGGAGATGTCGAAAGTCCGGCGTCGTTTCGGGTCGTTTATGAATTTCGCGAAATCCGTCGTTCCGCAATCCCAGTATTGAACACCAGATCACGTGTTCAATTGACCCGATGCTTTTCGCTACGCTAGCTACGTTGGCGGTAATGTCGTAGGTTTTGCCGTTGTACGTATAGCCGTCGCATGCAACCAGTATTTTAGGTTCAATTTGGCCGAATCTATCGAGGGCACCCTCGACACCAAAATCGGGGGAGCAAGATGACCACACGGCGCCGAGCGAAGCGGTCCCGAGCATCGCGATGACCGTTTCAATGACGTTGGGCATCCAGCCCGCAACGCGGTCCCCTGTTTCGACGCCGCGGTCCTGGAGTTCAGCGGCGAACTTCGCGACCTCGATTCGCAATTCTGTATAAGTCATTGCCACGCGTTTTCCCTGCTCCGTGATGGCAACCAAAGCGACATGGCCATCGTTGTGGCGCAGGAGGTTTTCGGAAAAATTAAGCGATGCTTGGGGAAACCAGCGACTGCCAGGAAAAGTGTCGGGATCGATGATGACGTTATCGCCGGGATCGCCGACGATGTCACAGAACGACCAGACAGACGACCAAAAGGAATCTTGCGAGGTAATCGACCATTCATGCAGCGCTGGGAATTCGTCGGGCGTGAAGCCGTGCTGTTCGGCGAACACGGTCAGATTGCGACGATCGATCTGGTCTTGGTCAGGTTTCCATAGGAGATTTGATGCCATCAAGTCGGTTCAATTTGTTACGACGTTCAAGCTTAGGAGGATACCTGGTTTCAATTTTGGCGGACGGAACGGTCAGTATGATTCAAGCCGAAACGACCACCAGTGGGAGGGTCGGGGAGGTGGTAATGTTGACTGGGACCGCCCGCGTCTTTTATTGGCCCTAGCCTGCCAAGCTCGATCCAGAGTGGCGTCATCAAGTACACGAACCATTTTGACTGGGTATACCGAGTCAAGAATTTTGATACGACCGTGGGGCAGTTCCATCGCTACCGTGGACCAGTGTTTACCGTCACACCGAGCGCAACTAACGAACAATTCTGATCGGTCCGCCATGCAGTTGAGATTAATCGAATGAGGGATGAAACCGGAAACCTCGAGTTGGCATAGACCGGCGTCATTCGCGAAACTCCAATCCACCACCGTGTCGACGACGACGTCTCCAAAAATCCACGCGCCTGGACTTCGGTCACACGGACATTGAGCCACCCAGACACTGACAGAAATTGCGACGAGTCCAATGACAATGCTGGCTATTTTTACCATCGGGATTCCTTAGCAGATTTGCCACGAGCTCATGACGCGGGCCGCAGGGGTTGGGCGATCAGCGATCAGTCGGGCAATCCTAGGACTCGCTTGGCAATAATGTTGAGTTGCACCTCGGAGCTGCCGCCCGCGATGGTCCCCGCTTTGCCAAAAAGCCACGACCGTGTGTCGTTGAGGGCATTAGCGTCGAATACATCACCCTGCCAACCAATTCCCGCTGAGCCGCGCATGCCCATGAGCGCTTCCATCCGTCGGGTGTCGAGCTCGGTCGCATAGTACTTGAACATGGATGTTGCAAACGTGGGCGTTGAGCCCGAGAAATTTTCCTCAATCGCTCGTCGTTGGGTGAGCGAAAAGGCTTGCCGGTCCATATTGATCCTCGACACGGTTTCTCGCCCAGTTGCATCGGCGATTCTTGTTCCGGTCTTTCCATAAAACGACAATGCGGATTCTGCCAGCGACATGGCACGGCCGCCGCCTCCCAGGGATCCCATCCCCGAAATCATTGAGCGCTCATGTTGCAAAAGACGTTTCGCCACGGTCCAGCCTCGGTTCTCTTCACCGATAAGATCTGTCTTCGGTACTTTGACGTCGTCAAAAAAACACTGACAGAAAGGAGAGTTTCCAGCAATGAGAACGATGGGCTTGACCGATACGCCGGGATCATCCATCGAGAACAAAACAAAGCTGATCCCGTCGTGTTTCGGTACCTCAGCGTTTGTACGCACGAGGCAGAAGATCCAGTCGGCAAAATTCGCGCCCGACGTCCAGATTTTTGAACCGTTGATCAAATAGTAGTCGCCTTGATCGACCGCGCGGGTTTGGAGTGAGGCGAGATCCGAGCCGGCGTTGGGTTCTGAATATCCTTGGCACCACCGAACTTTGCCGTTGGCGATACTGCTTAAATGGCGAGACTTTTGGTCGTCGGTGCCGTGTTCAAGCAGGGTTGGACCAATCATCGTCACACCCATGCCGGAGAGAGGTGTGGGCGCGCGGGCCATAGCCATTTCCTGCTGCAACACTTTTGCTTCGGCTGAACTCAGTTCGGCTCCGCCAAATTCCTTGGGCCACGAGGGTACCGTCCACCCTTGTTCGTAACACGATTCAAACCAACGTAAGGTGTCCGGATTTTGGACCGTTTCCTTTGTCCCACCCGAGTATTCTTCGCCATGGACAACGAGGCTTTCGGGTAGATTTTCTTGGAGCCACGCCCTCGTGTCGTCGCGAAATTCTGTCAGTTCGGTCACCGAATTCCCTCCCAAGCATTGCGTTCTTGTGATTCCGGGTCCGTTATTTGACCCGATTCGTCATCAAAAATCATGGTGTTACGAGCTTCGCTCGAATATGGGGCCCAGCCTGGATTGCCATCGCAAATAAACTCGATCCACGCGCGATGCATCCGGTCTGCTACATGTTGCGGCGTTGGGCCTGGTCCGATGAAGTTATCGACGCCGGCCCGATCGAGATTATCAAAGGCAAAGGGGATTTCGAGAGCGTGCGTGGCTTTGAGGTTTCCGTCGAAAGCCCGCGACTCCCAATTGAACTGATAGAGCCAATTACGCTCCGTGTAGGGTCTTGCTTCCAACAGACGAATGGCCGGAATACGGAACATAAAGTCGGTAGAGATGGCGGTCATTAGATCGGTCGCGGAGTCATTTGGCCGAGCGTCGCGGTAGTGTTGTAGGAGGTTCTCATCGCCCATTTCGCGCGCTCGTCTCTCGAGTTGCCCATCGTTTATTTGATCTTCATAACCCCACAATGTGGTCTCGTGATGATTGGAGCCGGTCATCACCGCCACGTCGGCCCCAACCCCAGCACGAATCGCATCGAGAGGCGACTCGGGAAGCAAGGCGTTCCCGACGACGGGATAGAAGGCGGAGACTGAGACACCTAATGTCTCGCGGGTATCGGGAGTTTCGAGTTTTGCGATGGTTTGCCGTTGGGCTTGGAGAATTTGTTCGGCGGATGCAGCCATAAATTGAACCGGTCCATCCGCGTCGAGATCTTGTAGAAAGGAATCGGCCACCAATTTGCCCGCTTCGCCGGGGAGGGTATGGTGAGCTGCCCCGCTTTGGGGTATGGCGTATCGGTAAAGACCACGGGTCGCAGGCATACCGAGAAGCGTTGAGACGCTAAAGCCACCGGCGGATTCGCCGGCGATCGTCACTTTAGCCGGATCCCCACCGAACCGTTCGATGTTTTGTTGAACCCATTGGAGGGCTAACAACTGATCGAGTAGACCGTTAATACCGGAAAACTCGTACTCGGGACCAAAGGTCGA
>TARA_B110000014_G_scaffold207910_1_pt1 | contig 11842 bp, 12 predicted proteins | sample TARA_B110000014 | Tara Oceans TARA_B110000014 (sample SAMEA4396468) | marine metagenome | biome: Westerlies Biome; feature: [MES] marine water layer (ENVO:01000295) within the mesopelagic zone...; material: water (ENVO:00002006), including particulate matter (ENVO:01000060) such... | reverse complement strand
GTGATTGACGTAATAGAAGATAATAATGTAAAGGTAATTTTTATTGAAGCTGAAGCCCCATCTGTTTATGCAGAAACAATTGTTGCAGAAACAGGAATAAGAGCTGTAGAAGGCTTGTGGGTAGAAACTCTTAAACCAGGTCAGACCTATCCAGAGTTTTTAATCGCTGCTGTTGAATTAATTGTGGAGAATCTTTCAAATACGGATTAAGTTGATTGTAGATAACTTTCAGCAATCTATAGAAAGGTATCACAATGAAAACAACTGAAGAAAGTGTACTTGATGACACAGTAATCATCATTTCCGATGGATGCTGTGTCCAGCTTGGAAACACTCCTGCACTAGACGATGTTACTTTTAAAATTAAAAAAGGTAAAAAAGTTGCAGTAGTAGGACCAAATGGTGGTGGTAAATCAACCTTATTTAATGCGTTAGCAGGATTAGTTCCAGTAATTAACGGGTCTCTAAAAATTAATGGTATGAGCCCACAAGACGCCAAAGGATTAATTAGCTATGTTCCTCAAAGAGATTTAATAAATCGAAATTTTCCACTTTCTGTAAAGCAGGTAGTTGAAATGGGTTTAATGAGTAAGAAATCTTTGAATCTATTTTCAAGGAAGAATATAAATCTAAAAATTAAAGAAGCACTTGAAAATGTTGGACTATCTGACAAAATTAATGAAAACATAAACAACTTATCTGGTGGTCAGTTTCAAAGAGTTTTAATTGCAAGAGGGCTAGCTCAAGATGCAGATATTTTACTTTTAGATGAAGCCTTTAGCGCTGTTGATGTGGGAGCACAAGAAGACATTATGAGTTTAATAAGCGACATTAACCTTGATGGTAAAACGATCTTAGTAGCAACTCATGATGTAAATAATCTTGTAGAAAGATTTGATGAGGTTCTCTGTTTAAACAGACACTGTTGCGCCTATGGGGATCCATCAGAAGTTTTAACCAAAGATGTAATTGAAGAAATGTACGGTTCTCACTACGAGATGTTCAAAACACATACTCCAGAAAATCACCATAAAAATAATGATTGAAATAATAACTGAACCTTTTAAATATGAATTTATGATTCGTTCTCTTATTACAGCTACAGCTTCGGGAATTATGTTGTCAATATTAGGACCCTTTGCTATTAATAGAAATATGGGCTTTATGGCTGACGCAATGGCTCATGCCACTCTTCCAATTATTGCAGTGGGTGTTTTTCTCGGTTTTAGTATTTCTGAATTAGGGGTTCCTGCATCTATTTTGATTGCACTGTTCTTGGGGTATATTATTAAAAATTCAAATGTTGGTGAAGATACTGCCATCGGCATTATCTTTTCTTCTTTCTTTGCTCTTGGATTTATTTTAATTTCGGTACTTAACGTAACAATTAATTTAGAAGATTTGCTATTTGGTCAAATATTAGCAGTGAGTGAGTTTGATGTACTTATAGTGATTGCAATGTGTATTGCTGTAGTTAGTTTGGTAATAATTTTTTTCAAACAGTTACTTTTCTATTCATTTGATCCGATTGGTGCAGAGGTTAAGGGCCTAAATACAAATTTCTTAAATTATTTATTTCTTGTAATTTTATCAGTAGCTATTGTTGCCTCTCTTCAAACAGTTGGAATTATATTAGTTTTAAGCATGCTTTTAATCCCAGCTGCTGCATCAAAGCAAATAACTGATACATTTGTCTCATCAATATATGTAAGTATTCTTTTTGGTGTTTTTTCATCGGTTTCAGGTCTATACCTGTCTTACTTTTTTAACTTACCATCAGGACCAACTATGTCTTTAGTTGCAACTTCAATTTTTGTCATCTGCTTTTTTGTAAGTAAATTAAATAAAACAAAAATTAATTAACAAAAATTATGAAGTAACAGTATTTTTTAGTACATCCTAATATTGACTTCATGAACGTAATTATTAAAGCTAACAACTTAACAAAAACTTATGGAGAAAAAGAAACGAGTGTTACTGCATTAGATAATGTAAATATAGACTTTAACGAAAGAGAATTTACTGCCATTATGGGCCCTTCCGGATCTGGAAAGTCAACATTACTTCATTGCTTAGCTGGTCTAGACAGACCATCATCTGGTCAAATATTTTTAAAAGATAGTGATATCTCAACCTTAAACGATAAACAGCTTACAAAAATTAGAAGAGACAGTTTTGGATTTGTGTTTCAGGCTTTTAATCTTATCCCAACACTTACAGCAGAAGAAAATATTACACTTCCAGCCTCTATAGCTGGTAGAAAGCCAGATATGGATTGGGTAAAACAGGTCGTTAAAACTGTTGATATTGATGACAGATTGACTCATAGACCAAATGAACTTTCTGGTGGACAGCAGCAAAGAGTTGCAGCTGCAAGAGCTATGGCCACTAAACCTGAAGTTATATTTGCTGACGAACCTTCAGGTAACTTAGACTCTAAGTCAAGTAAAGAGCTCCTTGTCTTTATGAAGTCATTTGTTGAAGAACTTAATCAGACAATAATAATGGTAACCCATGATCCCTATGCCGCTTCCTTTGCAAATAGGGTTGTTATGTTAAAGGATGGAAGAATAGCCAGTGACCTACAAGATCCAACCCAAGAAGAGATTATTTCAGAAGTCACAACTCTAAACGAAATTTAATGTTTGGTTTTACAAAACGCCCCCTTTTTCTAATAGCTTGGAAGAACTTAAAGACCTATCCAGTAAGAATTTTCCTAACAACATCATCAATAATTTTGGGCGTAGCTGTAATTATTGCTTCAAATATATTTTCCGAAAGTAATAAATCTGCTTTCGATAATCTTTTTACAGGAATATACGAAGGTGTTGATTTAGTAGTTCAACCTGTTCAGGAAGATTTTGCACAAGGTTTTAGTGGAGATGGAGGTCAGGGACCTATCTCTTTTGAGGTAAAAAAAATACCTGATGAAAAAATTCAAGAAATACAAAACTTACCAAGCGTTAAGGCTGCTTGGGGTGAGATTTTAGGATATGCCCAATATATAAAATTTGGTCCTAGAAAGGATTGTCATGCGTTAGTTCAAGATTGCCCAAGGGAAACAATATTAGTTCAGAATGGGTTTGCACCAACATTTGGAGCGGCATGGGATAACAACCCTTATGCTGCTCAATGGTCACTAGTTGAGGGTGAGCCTCCAACAAATATCAAAGAAGTTGTGATGGATGTCCTTACTGCTGAAAATCATGGATTTACAGTTGGCGATTTTGTGACTGTACTTGCTGGAGCAACACCTGCAACATTTACAATTTCTGGAATAGCAGAATTTGCAAATGTCGGATCTCCTGGAGGTGCAACATTTGCATTATTTGAGTTCACAACTGCTCAAAAATTACTAGATTCTCAAGGCAAGGTCAACTTAATAAATGTTGTTGTTGAGGATAACTATGATGTAAATGAAGTTAAAGATCAAATAGCAAACCTTGATAGTGAAAACTTGAGTGTAATAAATGCTCAAGAAGCTGCAGCAGAACAGGCTGATTCTATCAAGCAAGGTCTCGATTTTTTTAATACTATTCTTAATGTTTTTGCGGGGATTGCTATATTTGTAGGTGCTTTTATTATTCAGAACACTTTTAGAATTCTCCTATTACAGAGAACTAAAGAACTTTCACTACTTAGAGCACTTGGAACATCTAAGAGACAAATATACAGGTTGGTTATTTCTGAATCTCTCTTTATGTCAATTGTTGGATCTGGCTTAGGTATAGGTCTTGGGATTGGACTTGCGGTTGCAGTTAAGGAGGGTTTGCAATATTTTGAATTCGGACTACCTGAAGGTCCTTTAGTTTTAACAACTGAAGCAGCACTTACTGGTTTAGCAATTGGTATCACAGTAACAATCCTCTCCTCGTTACTTCCAGCTAGAAAAGCATCTCAAGTAAGTCCTATGGAGGCAATTAGAGATAGCATTTCAACACCTAAAGCAAAGTCACTGTTTATAAGATTAATTTTTGGAACCCTTATTTCAACTCTCGGTTTTGGAATGCTATTTGGTGTTTTGTTTGAATTTTTAGACCTTCCTACCCTTTCCTCACTTCAGCAGGTAGGGTTCGGCGCAGGTATAATCTTTATTGGAATTTCTGTGATAACCCCATCAATTACTAAACCTTTTGTTTTCGTTTTTGAAAAACTTTATAATTTAATATTTGGAATTTTAGGAAAATTAGCAACAGAAAACTCAAAGAGAACTCCAAGAAGAACAGCTTCTACTGCTTCAGCATTAATGATAGGTTTAACACTGATTTCCCTTGCTAATGTCATTACAACTTCTTTTAAAGCACAGGCTGAGACCCTCATCAGCGAAGTTATCTTGGCTGATTATCAAGTTAGCGCTGCGAATGTTTTTGCATCTCCGGGGATTCCTACTGGACTATCAGAGGAGTTATTAGAACTTGATGAAGTTACAAAACTATCCCGAACAAGGGCAACAGTAGTTGGTTACAATCAGAGGCCATTAATTTTAGGTGCTGTAGATGAAACTGTATTCGATCTTGTCAAAACAGATGATATTGAGGGAAGTAGGGAAGGTTTCTTAGAAAAAGATACAATTGGAATTTTAAAGCAAACAGCTGAAAGAGAAAGCTTGTCAGTTGGCGATGAGGTACTGCTAACTATTCCCGAACAGGGAGAGAAGGCTTTTACTGTTTCATATATTTTTGACTGGACAACCCAACCTCCTGCAGAGTTTTTTGTTTTACTTGAAAATAATTCATTCTTTAGTGATGAGTCACTGGATACAGAATTGTATTTCAATGTAAATGAAAAGACACCTGAAGTAGAAGAAAAGATTAATTCTATTGTTGATGGATATCCAGGTGTTGAAATCAGAGATGAAGATGGTTTAGTTGAAGAAGCCAATAATCAAATCCAATTACTATTAAATGTTATTTACGGATTTCTCTCTATTTCAATATTTGTAGCATTGTTTGGTATCACCAACACCCTATCTTTATCAGTTTATGAGAGAACAAGAGAAATTGGTCTCATGAGGGCAATTGGCACTTACAGAAAGCAAATTAGAAGAATGATATTTATTGAATCTTCGATAATTGCTATTTTTGGAGCAGCACTTGGTACTGGTCTTGGAATTTTCTTCGCATGGAGCTTGATACAAACTTTAGCTGATGACGGGTTCACAGTTTTTGCTGTGTCAATCCAACAGACTTTCCTTTGGATTGGTATTTCAATCATTGCTGGTGTAGTTGCAGCAATTTTACCTGCAATTAGAGCATCAAGACAAAATATCCTAGAAGCAATCTCTTACGAGTAAATATTTTTAGGACGTAAAATACGTTTATGGCTCATGAAGAAATTGTAAATCTGTTATCAGAAATGGTAAAAATAAAATCTATTAGTTCTGATAAAAAACACAGAGATGACGTTGATGTATCTGCACAATTTGTAGAAAATTTATTTTCTGGTCTTGGATTAGAGACACAAGTAATAAAAGTTGCTGGAGGAATGCCTGCGGTTGTTGCACATACTGAATTAGACCCATCTAAGAAAACTGTTTTGCTTTACGCACACCATGATGTTCAACCTGTGGGAGATTTAAATTTATGGACCACAGATCCTTTTGACCCAGTGATACAAGATGGAAGACTGTTTGGAAGAGGTTCGGGAGACAATAAGGCAGGAGTAGTTGTGCATTACAATGTGGTTAAAGAACTTCTTGAAGACCTTCCTGTAAATATCAAAATATTTATAGAGGGGGAAGAGGAAATTGGTTCCCCAACGATGAGTTCATTCATTGAACAAAATAGAGAGTCTTTAGATGCAGATGTGATCGTTATTGCAGATTCTGGAAATGTAAAAATTGGTGTTCCAACAATTACAACAACATTAAGAGGATTGGTAGACGCAATTATTGAGGTTGATCAACCAATGAGGCCAATACATTCTGGTGTTGGTGGAGGAGTTGTTCCAGATGCATTTATGGTGCTTAGTAGGATTATTGCTTCTTTTCATAATGAAAAGGGAGAACTCATGATTGAAGGCTTAACCTCAACAGATATGCAAGTAACTGAACTTGAGGAATCTTTTCTTAAAAAAATGCTTGGATCAGATGATATAAATCTTTTTGACACTGAGAGTATTTCCAAACGACTCTGGTTAGAACCAGCGTTAGATGTATTAGCCATTGATGCACCAGCAGTTAAAGACGCAGTTAATCTAGTTATTCCTAAAGCTAGTGCAAAAATTAGTTTGAGACTTCCCCCAACAGAAGATCCAGAGCACGCAATGAAAATGCTAGAAGAACATGTCATGAAGAATATTCCATGGAACGCTTCTGTTAAGTTTATTCCAAATTCTAAAGGTTCTGGTGTTGTAGCAGATCCAAATAAACCATTTACAACAGAGTTAGTAAAAAGCTTTAATTCAATCTGGGATAATGAAACAGCTTATATAGGAGTTGGTGGTTCAATACCATTTGCCAACGACTTTGTTAGGGAATTTCCAAATGCTGAACTTGTATTAGTTGGAGCTGCTGATGAAGAGTTAGGAAATGCACATGCACCAAATGAGAGTGTGCAAATTGATCATATCCAAATGCTCATAGAAAGCCTTATCCAAACTCTGAAAAATATTTCTTAATTACAAGAGTTTTTGTAAAAATGGAAATTGGTATAGATTCATTCGCAAAGAAAACTCAAACTAACGAGGGTGGAACAGTAAGGGATGATGCCAAAGCAATGTCCGAACTTATTGAGAGAATAGTTCATGCAGATAGAGTTGGTCTTGATGTATTCGGCATTGGCGAACACCACAGAGAAGATTTCTTAGATTCAGCAGCACACAACATACTTTCAGCAGCGGCATCAAGAACAGAGAATATTATATTAACCAGTGCAGTTGCTGTGATAAGCGCCATGGACCCTGTTCGACTATTTCAAAATTACTCTACCTTAGATTTAATTTCTAACGGAAGAGCAGAGATTGTTGCGGGTAGAGGGTCTTTCACAGAAGCATTTCCGTTATTTGGCCTAGATTTCAATGACTATGACAACTTATATGCTGAAAAACTAAACCTCCTGTTAAAAATTAGAGATGAGATGAATGTTACATGGTCTGGAAAATTTAGACCTCCCCTTGAAAACCAAACTGTTTATCCAAGACCTGTACAGGAAAAACTTCCAGTATGGGTAGGTGTTGGAGGGACCCCAGCATCATTTATCCGAGCTGGTACATTAGGCTTACCACTTATGGTTGCGGTAATTGGTGGAGAAACACATAGATTCCGCCCTTTAATTGATATGTATTATGAAGCAGGAGAAAAGGCCGGCCATCAAAAATCATCTCTAAAAGTAGGACTACATTCACTAGGATTCGTAGCTAATTCAAAAGAGGAAGCTATCGAAAAATATTATCCAGGCTATCGTATTTGGTTTAACCAAATTGGTAAAGAGCGTGGTTGGCAACCAGTTACCATGGAGAGATTTGAACAACAGATAGGTGAATTAGGGGCTTATGTTTTAGGTAGCCCAGAAGAAGTTGCAAAAAAATTGGTACGTCATAGTAAAGCTTTAGGAGGTATTTCTCGTTTTACTTTTCAGATAGATAATGCTGGGTTAACTCATGAAGATTTGTTACAAACATATTCCTTAATTGGAGATAAAGTCAAACCCTTAGTTTTGAATCATCTTTAAATAATTCACAGGAATACTAAAACTTGTTTACATTAAATTAAGATTAACTCAAGCAAGCACTGCTTAAGTTCTGTAATATTAGTTTGTAATTTAAGGTAGTTAGATTACGTCAATAATTTAATAAGAGGGAACTTATGGAAGGTAGGTTAACTAATGAAAAAATTTTTCACCCAGCCAATCGGTGATTTATCAAGACAAAATGCACTGACTTTTTTAGTCATTAATGTGGTATTTATAGGAGTAGAGTTCTCGGGAGTAACAGCTTTAGATGCTGTTGATGATTTGTTGAACTTTTTCTGGGGATTCTCATTAATTTCTATTATTACTGCCGGCTATTATCTTGCAGAGGGCCATGTTCCAGAATATTGGAAAGCAGCTACAACTGTATTAGCTACAGTTATTATTTTCGGTACGTTTCTTGAAATCACTCTGGTTGAAGACGGTTTTTTACCAATGTACTTTTTTTGGGCTTTTAACTCATTAATTTACACTTTAACCCTAAGAGGAACTGGCATTTTTCGTCCAATATATGAAAACATAACTGTCTTAGGTGCTTTTATCATAACCATTGGTAGTTCAGCAGATATATTTTTTGGTTATGAATTACCAGAAGATTTCCAAATAATTGGATTTGTTGGATGGTCGTTGTTAGTAGTTGGAACAAGTTTAGGAAATTATTTTGCTTGGGGTGACAAAATGTCATCAAGTGCAGAATAATAGAAAGGAAAAAACATGTATGTAAGACTTGGGTTAGCAAACCCTAAAGAAGGCATGACAGATGATGCCTTAAATTATTTTAGAGATGTTGCAATTCCTGTATACGATCAAGTAAGCGGAATACTTGGAGCAGCAGCATGTATCAATAATGCAGGCCAGCTTATGGCGTGGACTACTTGGGCTAACAAGGAAGCAAAAGAGTCTGCAATGGAAGAGTTTCAGCAAAACCTTTCTGGATTAGCTGATTTTATAACCGAACCACCAACAATTCTAGAAGGGCCAATGGTTGCCGGACAACAGTACATCATGGTTCCAAAAGATGGAGAAGATCCCTTTTTTGCAAGGTTTGTCTTAGGTGGTGGCACTCAAGATGGTAAAACATATGATGATGTAGCAGAATTTATGTCTAATACTGTATACCCAGCTTATGAAGATGTGGAAGGAATTTTTGCCACTGCTGCATGCAAGGTTGGAGATGACAGTGGCTTTAGTTTCAATTTTTGGACTAGCCATGATGCAGCTCATGCAGCTTCAGATATAATTTCATCAATTGTCTCAGATGCAGTGTCTAGTCTAATAAGAGAAGCTCCACAGGAGCTAACAGGTGAGTGTACAGTTTGGAAAAACTATGTAGATTTTCCTGTAGGAAAAATGTAGAAAGGAAATTACTTATGTTGAGTAAAAAAGAAGCCCAACTTGGAGTAACAATGGCAAGAATTGCTGCTATTGGAACAATAATTATATTTGGGATCCAAGCTTTATTAATCGGTCCAGATCAAGTGGGATATAGTTCACAATATGGGGCAATTGTTGATGTTGTATCGTTCGTACAAATATTTGGATTTTTGTTCACTATTCAACTGACTAGACAGTTATTTGGTGAAAATAATCCTTATTTTAGAATTGTTGGTCGAATCTTATTTGCTGCAGCTGTCATACAACTAACAGGAACATTGTCAGCGACTGCAAACAACAATGCAGTCTTTGATACAGTTCTTTCAACAGACCAAGCAGGTGCAGTTTCTAATGTTGGACAAACTGTGACATTTATACTTTACGGTATTTGGGCCCTATGTCTCATTAGTGCTGATGTTAAAAAACTAGTTCCCTCATGGGCAAGAATGTCGGGCCAGGGAGCAGCATACTTAGTAATTGCTGTACAGCTTGGGTCACTATTTGGGTTAGTTCCTGCTGCGGCCTTTGTTCCAGTGTTTATTGTTGGCGGAGTGGTTTTATTTCCAATATTTGTTTTGGGAATAAGTGTTGCATTTCAGTCATATACACCAAGCGAATAAAAAAATAGAAAGGAAAAAATGGAAACATTTAAAGATGAAATTAAAAACTTAAAAGCAATAACCAGAGTCATTGCTATTTGTGTTTTAGCAAACTTTGTGATCTTGGCGGTTTTATTAGGACCAGATTCTGTTGGCTTTGACCCAACTTACGGACCAATTACAGCGATATTAAACTTTGTAATTGCATTCTTAACTACAGGAGTACTTCTAGGTATTTATATAGTTTTTGATGTTAAACAAACTTTTGATTTGTCACATATGCATAATATCTTGTTTGTCAGTGTAACGGTTCAGATGTTGTTTTCTCTAGGAGCAGTATTCAATTACTACAGCGTTTTTGATACAGTCTTAGATACTGATACTGTTGGTGCAATATCAGGCTCATTTACAAATACAATATTTTTCTTATATGGAATGTATGCGTATTTACTAGTCAGAACTGACAAGCGAAGAGGAAATTTATTGAGTAAGAGGACCCAAACTGTTGGAACCATCTTTGCTGCAATAATAATTCCTGTTCAAGCACTAACTCTTTTTGGAATAATACCAGCAGCAGCTTTTGCCGGACTATTTGTTCTTGGAGGGGTAATCTTATACCCACTATTTATTCTTGGTATCGGAGATGCCATTGGAAATCATACAGTGCAAGAGGCATAAGAATTTATGTTGCTAGGGAACTAAAACCTACAACATTTAAAAATTAAAAAAGGGGATTTGTAGAAATCCCCTTTTTTAATAAAAAAATATATATACCATAATTTTATGTTCAAGAAGACAATAAGAATCCTTGCAGTCTTATTATTTATTTACTTATTAACGTCTGATAATTATTTAGCTAGAAGATTAACTCAGCTTCCTGAACTCCTTTTAAATTTTTTTTAACGTATCATTTCATTATGAAGATTAATGATTTCAAAGATGTGGAATATATAAATTTAATTACTTATAAAAATGATGGGTCTTCAATCACAACTCCTGTTTGGGTTGCCCCTCATGATAATTCTTTAGTAGTCACTACTAGTCTTAGTGCAGGAAAAGTTAAAAGAATAAGAAACAATGGAAAAGCCACAATTTACACAACAAATCAGAGCGGTTCACAAAAGCTTTCAGAAAGCTTAGATGTTAAAGGATCACTAATCACTGAACCTGAAGCAAAAGCTGAAGCAGTAAATATTATTAAAAAAAAATATGGTGTTATTTCAAAAATGTTCCTTAGGGGACCTGATGAGAATCGTGCAATTATTAAGCTAGATGATTTAGGAGGTGAGTAATGTTTTGTCCTGAATGTGGGTGTGAAGATGAAAAATAATTTATGAAAACCAAGTGTGTTTTCCAAATTGGTTTCTTGGCACAGCAGTGTTTGTATCAAGAAACCATTTGAAACCTTTAAGAACAGAACTTAAATACGATTTAAGTTTTGGGTCAATATATATCCTATAAGGTATAAAAGCTAATATTTTAGGCCATTTACTCAACAGATATGGATATACAGTTATCGATAACTCAGAACCAGCAGGATGCTCATTAATTCTCCACTCTACATATGACTTTGGCCCACCATCTCTACCTATCCATAAATTATATCCCTCACCTTCCAACCACTCTGAAAACTCCCTTATATAAGTCATTCCATTTAGATAGACAAGCTTATCTTTATGTGTTTCACCTGACCACTGAAGGGATGTGTTTTCTTTGCAAAAAGGATGAGAATCGTTCAAATTGTTTTCTATCGATATTGCATTCCACAATTCAGAAACATTTTGCGAAAATACTTGCTTATATTTTGAACAAAAAATATTCATAAACTAAGAATAAAATATTTTTAAGATAATCTAAAAACAATAAATTAATTTAGCTTTCACAACCATTCAACTTTGTGATAATAATTTCACAAATAATTTATTTTGTGAAAATGTTAATGAAATCAACAAAAAGTTAACTAAAATTATACAAATTTTATATAGAGAATTAATCGTCTTTCAAAACTTGGTTATGTTTACAGAAAGCTCTTCATAGATCACTTGAAATAAAGCGATATACTTCATGGTTAATTTGTTACAGTATTACAAGTGAAAATGCAAAAACAAGACAGAGAAACAGACCGTAATAAGCGATAAAAACTGAGTAAATTCGTTGACTTCTTTCAATTTTAATTACAGA
>TARA_B110000014_G_scaffold121704_1_pt1 | contig 11846 bp, 10 predicted proteins | sample TARA_B110000014 | Tara Oceans TARA_B110000014 (sample SAMEA4396468) | marine metagenome | biome: Westerlies Biome; feature: [MES] marine water layer (ENVO:01000295) within the mesopelagic zone...; material: water (ENVO:00002006), including particulate matter (ENVO:01000060) such... | reverse complement strand
CCCTCCGAGGTCGCAAGTCTGGTTTCCAGCGTTGTATAGCTCGAACCACTCATCGGAAGAGTAGGAGTAGACTTCGGTGATTGTCACGTTGGCGAGATCGCAGTCCGGGATGGAGCTGGATCCTGTAGTGGTCAAGAATACCGGCTCGTCTACGTCGGAAAGTGCCCCGGAACCGGATATCGTTCCTGTCTGTACGGTCAACGCAGGTGTTGCAACCATTAGTGCAATCATTAAGAGGGCTTGTGTCGTTTTCGATATACCACGAGGTCGGCGCATACATTAGCCATGAAGCATTGGTTATCAATTGATGGGGGTCGTTTCGAGTGGAGATCTGTTGCAATATGTTGCAGGAATCCCCCGTGAGTGTCCAATAATCAACTGCTAGGGACCTGCGGCCTATGCCCATTCCAATGGGTCGAAGTCCTTGCCGAAACCACCGGTCTCATCGGTATCGATCTCGGATTGCCTCGTTTGAGATCGGCCGGTTGCCCTGCTGGGCTTCTTCCCTTCCCAATCATCAACGGGCCCGGGCTTCCCCTTCCCGTTTCCGAAGCCATACTTGATCTGGTGAATCAAGGAGAGTTTCGTCATCCAAACCTTTCTCATGCTTTGCATAAACTCATTCTGTGTTAGGCCGTCTAGCCAAACCGGTCTTGAGAGATTGAACGCCTGGAGAGGCCCGGCCACTCCGCCTTTGCTTCTCCCCAGATGGAGAACCCAGTCCAAATCTGAAGAAGTCATCCTGATTCTAGTCTCATGGAGCCACTCCTCCCAGTCCTCGGATACCTCTTTGGCCATCTCTCGCATGGATTCCTGCTGCCCCTCGTCAACTCTTGTGATCGAGTACACCAATACGAGGTTTCTCTTCTTTGGGATTACAATATTGAACAGATGGCCCTGCTTTGTGGGGGGGTACCTGACGTGGAGGTGGATGACTGCCTGCGGGTCTTTCACCTCCCTGGCCTCTAGCCTCTCCCCATCCAGCCATGACCTGATTGAGTCGACCGCCTCGCTATGGTTCACAGATACTGCAAGAAGCCGACCTATTTAGAGCAAGTTAAGATTGACACTCACATCATTAAGCAATTCAACAAGCCTCTTTCCCTGTTCAGAAGACTCTAGTGTGGCCCTCCTCGAAGAGGTCGAGAAGTCAGTCCAACAATCGTATCCAAACAGGAAGACTACGTTAGAAGCATGAATAAGGAAAATTATGACCAAAGCTAGACAGAGATTGAATGGGATTGCATGAATAGAAGGCGGGATAAGCAGAAGGGACACTACAATAGCGAGAGGTGGCCAAAAGAGAACTGGAGAAAACAACCCAGCTAGGAAGTGATATGTTGTCCTAGCATCTACCCCCTCGTCCGTTCTATCCCCCATATACCACGCCAAGAAGGCTTGGATTCCAGTCGATGGTATTGTGACCGGGGAGGTTATTGCCATCAAAAAAACCCCCATTATCGCCCTAGGCCACAATCTGCTTTTCTTTAGCTTCAGGCCTGCCAATGAGCGCCCGTCCAGATCGTGGGCGTGTAGTATCTTGGCTGCCTCGATAGATGGAGTCAGCAATCTCTCGGTGGCTTCTGTATCAGGAAGCGCGTCTCGAACATCCCTTGCTGCTAATACTTCATCCTTGAATGACTGGAGGGGCTTGTTGGCTACGTTTGCTCTGACGTGACCTATCAGATGCCAAGCTCGGTAAGTGTCCCAATCCGGGGCATCTGGAGTTATCTCTGAAAGAGACGAGAATAGCCTGTCACGCAGAGAGTTGACTTGTTCTGATGGGGGTTCCTCCCATGCTCCCGAAGACAATCTCTCTGGGGCGCCCGGAACCTCTGGTGCCTCGACTGGGATAGGCTCTTGGAACTCCACGAAAACGTCTGTCCTGAACCAATAGTGGCATCTGAAGTGGAGGCCTACAGGCTGTAGTGCTGGAGAGGGGAGCCCCTTGTATTGTGCAATCGAGGCTGCATTTAGAGCGAATCTCATTGGCCCTGTCTTGAATCTGTGCAGTCTTGAGTCCTGGTGGGATTTTCCCTCCGGCATTACTAGCGCGTTGTGTCCCGATGCGATGCAGTTCGTCATGGTCAACAGGGTCCTTTCATTGATTTTTCTTGCATACTCTTCATCCGAAACCCCGTTGACAGTCTCTGTCTTCCTGATTACTGGTTGGGACCCCATTCTCCTAGAGACCCACCCAATCAGCGGCATAGTCATCAAGTCATGTCTGCCCATTGAAATGACTCTTCTATCCTGGGAATGAACCATTGTTGAGGGGTCTACCAGACCATTTAGATGGATGGCGGAGAGGACTCTGCCACCCTCGAAGTCGGGGATCTTGTCATACTGGCTTCTCCTGAAAATATACCGTAGACCGACGCCCATCATCAGGAGGATAACCTGCCAGAAGAAGGGACTCCCGGGATGTCTACCGGTGTGATCCCAAGGTAGCCGGTCAAGTTTTTTTCTTCTGAGTTTCATTGCTCCGCTGGACAGCTCTGGTTCGATATTGGGCGCACCCTGCATATCCGGCACGGAGTTCCGAGGAGGATTGAGGTCTTGATTATTGAGAGTGTTTAATCCAACAGTTCCATAATTGACGAAGCCATAATTGCTGCTTCCTCGTGATCTATTGGTGTGGACTTGAATGGGAAAGAAAGCCCTCTTCCATCCTCCATCTTGGGAATGATGTGGAAGTGTACGTGGAACACGCTCTGGAATGCGTTTGGGCCGTTATTCTGAATCACGTTGAACTCTTCGGCCCCGGTAGCTCTCATTATTGCCCTTGAAATTCTAGGGAGCACCCTACCCAACGCCTCTGCCGATTCATCGCTCAACTTGTCCAGCGTTCTAGTCGCTTCCTTGGGAACGACTAGTGTGTGGCCCGGGCTGAATGGATTGATGTCTAGGAATGCGAAAACCAAGTCGTCCTCGTAGATCTTGTGACAAGGAATCTCTCCTTCGATTATCTTCGTGAAGATGCTGGGTTCAACATCCACCATATCACCCAGAGGTTAGGATTGACTCAGCAACCGAGGCCAAACCATGCAATCGGAGGGCCTCCACCATCTCGGTGTTCATGACTGCCGAGGTGTCGACGAGCCTGAACCCGGAGTCTTTCATGCCTCTGATTTCAACCAATGCTGCCTCCTTCGAGGAAGGCCCGTTTGAGATTGCAGAAGATAATTTAGAGGCGAAATTCCCAACTGTGGCACCCTCTCCTTCTCTGATTGAAGAGATTCTGTTCGATGCTTCCTGGACGGCTTGGTCAATTTGGGTTGATCCCCCAAATTGGGTACTTGGAGCCCACCCTGCGGCGTGGGCACCCGCGGCCTTTCCAGAAACTAAGTCATCCAGTAGCAGATTTCCAGGGAGTGGTGAGTTGCCGTGCATTCCGGTATGGGCACTCCTACCAGCAGCATATAGCCCCGTGTGCCATAGCCCTGCTGATGTGTCCTCTGTGTTTTGTTCCTCGAAAATAACTCTTCCCTCATGGTCACAGGGAGCTCCTCCTGTAGTATACGCTACACCTGGCGATAATGGGATTACGTCCCTTGAGATGTCGAGTCCTAGTCTGTCCCTTATCCGTTGTGATGTCTGGGAGAACCAAGTTTTTGCATCTGGGTCAATGCCTCTCAAATCGAGCACGCAGGGCTCTCCCTCGAGAGCTTCCTCTGGGCCGATATCATCTCCGTTTTCCCTTCTGATCCTGCCACCCGAGCCGAGAACATCCATAGGAATGTGGATTCCACAGTCCCTGATAGTTAGTGGGTGCCTGGGGGTGCTTTCCATCCCCCTCATTTCTATTCCAGCGGATATTGCAAGAGCCGAGCCTGTCCCCGAACCCTCACTTGGGCTTGACCACAGACCTTGATGCCCCTCAGTCGCCAGGATAACAGCCTTTGTCTGGAATGGTTCGATTCGCCCAGTAGATACGTTCAGAGTAACTACGCCTCTAACCTGATTATTGTCTGATACTATGGCTAGGGGCAAATGGTCGGCGTTCCGCTGTATCCCTCGCTTGATTGTCTGCTCTTCTAGGACTCTGGTAACTTCCCTGACGGTTGAGTCCCCACAACCTGTTAGCCGCGGTACCTGGTGCCCAGGGGCAGGGGCGGCATGTGGCAGGCCCCCCTCCCTGCGCCTAAGAGCCAAGCCCCACCTCTCCAACTCGGCAAGTGTTGGAACCCCCTCGTTGCAAGTCCTAGAAACAGTAGACTCGTTGCATAACTCGCCGCCCGCTGCGAGAGTATCCTCCGTGTGAGCCGCCGAGTTCAATTCGTCAATTGAGGCTGCGAGTCCAGCTACTGGCGGAGAACCCGAGGCAGAGCCAATGCCTAGTTCATCTATCATCAAGGGAACAACCCCTCCGTCTGCGCAGGCTATCGCTGCACGAAGTGCCGAGGGGCCCGAACCGATGATGACTACTTCTCTGGACTCCATCTTTCTCTACATGCGCCAGAGGTTCCAATCACAAGAACGTGACGCTTTATGGGGGTCCTTCCCGAATATCACTCCGCCACCGAAAGAGCGATCCTTCTGACGGCTGCCGCAGCATCCAGCATCTTCTCAGTTGCTCCTTCTGGATTGAATCCCGAGGAGAGGGTGGTCTGAACTACGAAAGATGAGAGAGTCCCCCCATTTGGTTCTCTTAGGTTGACTTGTACTGGTTTGGGGCCCGTGGACCCCTGTGGCCACGCCAGGCCAATCCACAAGACCAGGCAGTTGTCAATCAGCCTACCCAGAACATCGACGATATCATTCCCTTCCTCTCCTATCTTCGCGGGTTTCTTGGGCTGTCTGGAAACCGGTGGATTTAGTCTTAGAGTCTGATGGTGGGGTTCCCCATCGGCAGCGATAATATCGACTTCAACCTGTGAAGGTTTTCCGGAGTGATTGTGAACCATTACGAACAAATCACCCTGCCCTTGGGAGCATCTTGGAGGGATGTCAAGATCTAACCTCCATGAGTTCTCAATTAGTGATGAGTGCCCCCTGAGTGCTGCATCTTCGAGGCGGTCTATCAGCCTGAAAAGGCCAGGTTGCCATGCCCTTGTGTGTGCCATTAGCCTTCGAAGGGTTCTGTAGCAGAACTTCGACTCTTCATTATTCAGATCGTCTATTGCGGCTACCCGAAACACCCTCTTGGACTGGGAAATCAGTCTTTCGTTATCCAAGAGGCCTAGGTGGTTGAGATGAAGAACGCGCAGTAGGTGTTCAACTGCAGATTCTGGGGTCTGGTTGGAGCGGACCTTGTTCTCCAAACCCATTACCCAATCATCCCATGCCCCAGCGGTCTCTGGATCCAAGTGGGCTACGACCAAATCGGATAGTACCCGATCCAAGGTGCTCTGATGGAGTGTGGGGGCATGCATGGAAAGTAAGGGGAAGTCCATGTCGATCATTGGAATTCTGCGCTCCAACTGAAGCGTGTTGATCAACGATATTGCGCCTAGGAAAAGGGCCAGTCCGTAAAGTATCGATTCCAAAACAGTACCAGTTTCGAAGTTGTCAACTGAATTTAGGACCCCCGCCGCAAGAGCGGCGCATAGAGTCCTTGTCCTCTCCCTCAGAGTCCTCTCATGGAGGGTATTGAGGATTCGTTCGACTCCGGGATACGCCTCCATTGAGCGGTTGTTACCGATTTTCAACTGAAGCCTGTCCCTAGCAGACATCTTAGCGAAGGACGAGGCCAACAGAGCAGGGAAGAAAAGGATAGTTTGGATCACGAAGAGTGCGACTCCCACCAAGAGGTATTCTTCACCCCGCCCCGAGGCAAATAGAGCAGTGGCGAGTATTGCTGCTGCTGAGATTGTCGTCCTAGTCTGTCCACTCCATCTTATGGCGGTAATTCTAGTCCACAGAACTCGTTGTGAATCCCTAATTCTGACTCTTCGAGTGAGAGCAGTTTCGGTTGTATGCCCAAAGGAATCGTCTTCGCCATATGGATTGGGAAGGTCTGAGGTGCTACTCGTCACGTTCTCTCGAGGTGCTTTCTGCGCTTGATGGCATCGGATAATGGGCTGATTGGGATGTGTTTTTTTCGGGGCACATTTCTTCAAGAGAGCGTGCTCGCGAGAGCGGGCGTGTAGCATAGCCTGGATAATGCACCGGCCTCCTAAGCCGGGGACCGCGGGTTCGAATCCTGCCGCGCCCGCCATCATGACATTGACGACAAGCCGTGGTGCTTGCCTGCGATTGCAGTTCGATGCAGGAACCTCTCAAAATGGATTCGTGGATAGGTGGATCTTTGTAGGCCTACATCGCACTCCGATAACGCATCGAGCATTTCCTCTCTGAGTGTTTGTGGGACACTCATTCTCCTGCCTACTATCACACCATGGATCTGTGAGATGAGGTCTGTGGCATCAAGACCGTGATTGTTCATTAGGTCATCGACCTCTGCCATTGCCCCTGAGAGGACTTTCTTGTTCCGGCCTCCGCGGCTTTCCCACTTCCATTCAACGACCTTGCCCCTGATGGCCAACTCCACCAGCCTCCTACCTGCTTGGAGAGTTGATGCCTGAACCATCTTGTGGACCGATGATCTGTCCGAAGCAAGTCCTCTGATGCTAAGTAGCTCGAGAGTGAAGATGGCCTTCTTCAGATTTCCATCTGAGATGTATGCGATATCTTCCATGACTCCATCGGCTGGTTCGCAGTTATTCCTCTTGGCAATATCAGATAGGGTTGAAGTGATGGTTTCCCTTTCTGTAGAGGGGATTCTGATCATCTGACAACGGGATCGGAGGGCATCGATGATTCTTGATGGTGCACGGGCAATTAGTACGAACCTAGAGGCTGCGCCCACGGTTTCCATCATCCTTCTGAGGTATGCCTGGCGAATGTGCCCCAAGTAGTCGGCGTCCTCTATGACGATCAAACGACTAATCGGGATGTCGCCGGCCTTGACTTCCACTTCTGACCCGGCTGGGGCTACCTCTTCGGAGTGGGAGGTCGAAATGCCTCTGTCAAAGGCATCTAGACTGGTCCTCCCTGCAAGCGTGTCCTTTTGTGAGCCGCTTGGCCTGAGGAACTCCTCGAAAGTAGCCATGGCGCCCCTCTGTCTAACTAGATCACGAGCCTGGAGGATGTGCGTGGTAGACTTCCAACCCGGTCCGAGGATCTGTCTCGCGAACAGCCTCCAGCATGCTGACTTACCGACACCGGCTGGGCCGGTGATTAGCAGGTGTGGTGGATCAGCAGAGGTGCTGGTGGATAAGAGGGTCTGGTAAACCGCCTCCGGCACCGCCAGTTCTTCGAACCTAGTGGGTGCCTCTGTCTCCAGCCAGCTCGCCATAGATGGATGGGGGAGAGGAGGGACTTGAACTCCGCGATTGTCACTCGGCCTTCAGAACCTTGGCCATGCCGTCCTTTCGGGGCTTGACGAATATCCGAAACCCGCACTTGTGGCAGGACTTTCCTGTTGAGCCGGCCTCCGCCCAAGACATGTGGCCGCAGTTTACGCACTTATAGCGAATTTCGAGTGGGTCCATTGGGGAATTGCAATGACTGCATTGCTCATCCGAAGTGGGGTTGTATGACCTCTTATCGGTTCTGTTGCAGTTCCTGCACTTGTGTAGGATGTTCTGATCGCCCTTCATTGCTACCGAGCCGGCGACCTGCCGGGCCTTCTTCAACCTGTCCTATGCGTATTCGGAAGATTTGCATATCCTAACGAAGTTCTCAAAGATGTTTGATCCAAACTCGGTGTCGTTGACCTCAGGATGGAACTGAAGCCCAAATCTATTCAGATCTGAGTTCTGCATTGCTTGAACCTCACAGGACTCACTTTTGGCCACCACAATGAAGCCCGGTGGGGTCACAGTAACCTCGTCGTTATGACTCTCCCAGACGGTCTGCTCGGAGGGAGTTCCTTGGAAGAGGAGCCCCCCCTCGTCCACTAGGGAAATGGTTGCAGCGCCGAATTCTGGCTTGGGTGCCTCGCCCGCATCTCCCCCATAGTGCCGAGCCATGAACTGGTGACCGGCGCAGATTCCGAGAATCGGAACCTCCAAGGAAAGGTATTCGGCACAATTCCCCAGCTCCCCTGTAAGACCGACACGGGCTGCCCCCCCAGACAGGATTAGTCCATCGAGATCACGTAGTTCCTCGATTGGAGTATTATTTGGAAGAATCTGCGTATCCACGCCCAGATAACGTAGCATCCTCCACTCTCTATGTGTCCACTGACCGCCATTATCGATGACGTCGATGGTGACTCGAGCGTCTCCCATGCAGAGCCTGTGTGCGGCTGGGCCATCAATAATGCCCCCTCAAACCTTGAAAAAGGGAGGCAAACTCGACAGAGGGCCGGCCCCGATAGTGTAGTGGCCTATCATGCAGCCCTGTCGAGGCTGCGACCCGGGTTCAAATCCCGGTCGGGGCGCCACTTAGCCCTCCATCTAGAGGATCTTTTCCTCGCTTATTCTCTGCCGGGAAGGGCACGGAAATCATTCAGGAGAAATCCAAGCTTCGAAGGAGCACAACCTGAGAGTGCTGCTGTAGTCCCTCTTGATTCTGAGCGAAGGTTCTGGGAGTCCCTGAAGGAGGTTTGGCAGTGCACGCTTAATCTCTTCATTGGCATCATCGATCTCGCTCTCAGAAACTATCACCCGCCCCCTGACCATTGAAGGGTTAGACCGATCGAGGAGGGGCACCAGGGATGGGAGCAGTTCGATTGTTCGGTGTGGGAGGTTGGCTATGACCAAATCCCAGCACCCAGCCAGTGAGTGGTCTTCATGGAGTTGGGAAGCATCGGCGATTCCGATGACTCTGTCTTCAAAGATTCTAGAAATTGGGAAAGGTTCTGATGGATAGTCCCTACGATCCCACCTCCTAAGGTTGTCCAGGAGGAGCCTCACTGCCTCGGGATTTAGGTCAGAAGCCAGAGTGTGCCCGACCAGATCCGGCTCAGCGAGAAGGGTAGCAAGAGCCGGTCCTACCCCACAAAATGGATCGCAGACACTGATGGGTCGACCGAGTAGCCCTCGTAACTCCTTAGCCAGCGATAGTGTCTCTAGCCTCTCTGACTGGAGCTTGGTGGAGAAGTAAGCCTTGTTTGGATCGCAGGCAATGGCCCTGCCGGACTCCCTAACAAGTACCCGCGTACTGCTTACCGATTCTGGGATGTTGTCTGTGACAATCTCTCCCCCCACCCTAGCACCTATGGGTGTGAGCTTGCGAATTCTTAGTTCTCCTTGGACTCCCTCGTCATTGAGCACGAGCCTGATGTGAGGGTGAGCGCGGAGTTTCGCCTCGGCTATCTGTGGTGTGTATTTCTCCAGATCGTCCTCGATTCTGACAACCATCATGTCTGAAATGAACTCGTGGGAGGAAGGCCAATCCTCTCCGAATGCCGCTATCTCTTCCTTATCTACCAGCAAACCGAGGTGGTTCCACCAATCGGGGTCCACCCTGCTGTCCAACGATCCCTCGTGAAGAACTGTCTCGTGTATATCGAATGGAGGGGGGATTTCAATCGGAACACCCGGGTCTAGGGGGATCAGTCGGTGCTCGCCATCTTCGTGAGAAATCACCCTCATCCCTGGTGCTAGCCAGCCTCTGTCCCTGAGTAGTGTCAAATTCTCCTCGACAGCGTGATTCGGGACCCTCAGATGGCGCATCACGTTGAAGTGCCGGTGGGCACCATCGCTTCACAATGACGGAGGCAGGAGGGCAGTGATAAGGAGCGTTCTGATTTCTCCGATTAGTCGTTACTTCCGAACAAAGAGGCTTTTCAGGGCTGCGAAAGAGATGTCTCAGACGAAGGGAAAGAGTCTGATGGTAATCGGAGACCCATGCAGTGGAAACTACTTCCAATTCATGTCTAGCATGTTCCCGAACTGCGAGCACGGCGAGGTGACGGTTGATCTGAACGGATGTGAGGACTGCGACAGGATGGACATCAACGACATGGTAGCTTGGGAACGCTTCGAGGATGGTTCTTTCGTGGTTATGGAAACTGGAGTGCTTGGGTTCTCCAAAGATGTGGAGGCTGTTCTCGGACAGATCAGGAGAGTCTCGGGAGGGGATTTCCTCTCTGCTGGAGGTAATAGGGGACTTCTGTGGGTGAAGTACCTATACAAGACTTACAGCAAGGACCTGGTTTACTCCATGGACCCATTCGATTCAAGGAAGGATAGTTACTACTCTGGAATAAAGTTGGGTCAGAAAGGGTCGTTTCGCCTGAAGTTCTACGCGCAATCAGATTGATGTGCGTTAGAGTACGAGAGGAGGACGATGACATCCAAGGACGTGCCTCCCGGCCTATGGCTGATCGGGATTGGCCCGGGTGACCTAGGCCACCTTACCGAGAGGGCCAAGAGCATTGCAAGAGGCTGCAGCAAGAGGTACCTGGAGGGTTACACTGCAGTTCTCCCATCTGACCAGGAGGAACGGCTAGAGGAGGTGTTGGGGACCTGGAAGAGACTGATGAGGCCATCTGTTGAGAGTCCGGAAAGTCTGTTGGACGAGGCTCGTGAAGAGTCCGTGGCACTTCTGGTCGTAGGGGACCCGATGCAGGCAACCACTCACATCGATCTGGAGGCAAGGTGCATGGAGGAGGGCGTGGGTTTCGAAGTGGTCCCAGGGATGTCCGCCACGGCACTAGCAGTCTCCCTGTCAGGGCTGCAATCGTACAAGTTTGGGAGGCAGGTCACACTGCCTTACCCCTACGGCGAGTATCTGGCTACCTCACCTCTCGAGATGATTGAGTCGAATCGCAGTAGTGGTTTGCATACTCTCGTTCTCCTAGACCTAGATCCGACGGGCATGGGTTTCGATCTGCCTACACCAATGAGGCCGGAGCAAGCTGTGTCGATCCTAGATAGAATGGCGAAAAGAGTGCACGAAGAGGGAGAAGTATCCAAAGGGAGCCCCACAGCAGTGAGAGAGTGGGATGGGATACTATTGAGCGACGTTGGCACAAGCAGACAGAGGGTGTCGTCCGGAAGCCTAGATGATATCTCTAAACTCGAAGGTGGTTATGTGCATACTCTGATTATCCCATCAAATATGAGCGATAACGAGAAGGATGCCTTCTGCCGAAGGAACATGTCATAGGACGGCCCGACGAACTCAAGTCTGAGTCTCGTTTCGGGGGTGTCGATAGCATGGCCAAGCCACCTGCAGAAGTCCGTTTCCCCGGAGACAAGAATCGCAGGCAGAGATTGAGGGTCAGGGGAATCAAACAGGCATCGAAAGAGATCCAGAGAAGGCTGGAGAAGAGTTTGGAGGCACTTATCGATAACCCAGAGGGTTTTCTTCCTGAGATAGTGGGCGAGTTAGGAAAGGTCTCACTCTTCGGTTCGAAGGACCCGATGGCCCTGACTCTGAAAGAGTTAGAAATCGTCTCCTCAAAGAGGAATGACGTCAGATGGCTCAAGAAGAGGATGGGGAAGAGGAGTGGCGGGGACGTCGCTCGTTCACTAGCTGGAAGCCTATTGGCGGCTTCTGAAGAGGACCTAAGCACCGTATCCGTGTTCAAGAGCGAGGTCTACGGAAACGCTAGCTACCTGAAGAGAGGAAGTGGTCGGCCGGGACACCTGGTCGGGATACAGAACTTCAATCACCCCAGACTTAGGCTACTAGTGTGGGATGACCATGCCAAGGCCGGCCAGTACTTCTTCTCGTGGGATGGGGGGTTCGTCTTCACCGGCTTCGATCCGGCCCCTCCCTCCGAATGGGTGAGTTGGACCCTCGACAACACATCCGTGGATCTCGAGGGAGGAGTTTGCAAGTGGTCTTCAGGTCTGACTGAGGACATCGTCAACTCCGGTTCTAACACCACTGAGGGTTGGCTCAAACTAGACTTCTCGGACGGAACCACGGTCGGGCTCTCCCAA
>TARA_B110000014_G_scaffold236871_1_pt1 | contig 11867 bp, 11 predicted proteins | sample TARA_B110000014 | Tara Oceans TARA_B110000014 (sample SAMEA4396468) | marine metagenome | biome: Westerlies Biome; feature: [MES] marine water layer (ENVO:01000295) within the mesopelagic zone...; material: water (ENVO:00002006), including particulate matter (ENVO:01000060) such... | reverse complement strand
ATTGGTGATTTAAATGGTGACGGCGGGATTAATATCCTTGATGTAGTTCTGCTAGTTAATTTAATTTTGAACTAAATTTTGTTTTCTGTTTTTATTTGATTCCAAAGTTTATCTAAATCAGAAGCACTCTGTGATTTGAAATCTAATTGTTTATCTTTTATGTGACTTTCAAGTAATTGAAACCTCTTTACAAACTTAATGATTGATTTATCTAATGCTACTTCTGGGCTAACCTCAATATGCCGACTTAAATTTACAATCGAAAATAAAACATCACCTAATTCTTCTTGAATCTCATCGACATTCTTTTTTTCAATAGCTTCTTTCAATTCATCTATTTCTTCATATATTTTATCATACACTTCATCTAAAATATCCCAATCAAATCCAACCCCAGCAGCTTTTTCCTGAATTCTTTTAGCTTTTGTTAAAGAAGGCAATGCCTTTGGCACCCCATCTAATATGCTATTTCGTTTTTTCTCTTTTTGTTTTGCTAATTCCCAATCGCCTTTCTGCCATGATTTGTTTTTATCATCAGAAAAAATATGGGGATGCCTATCAACTAATTTAGTGTTGATATTTTCTATAGAATCATAAATATCAAATTTATCTTTTTTATTAGCTAATTCAGCTTGAAAAAGAACATGCAATAATAAATCTCCTAATTCTTCTTTTAATAAATCATCATCATTATGTTCAATAGCTTCTATAACTTCATATACTTCTTCTAACATATATGGAATTAAAGATTCATGTGTTTGAGATCTGTCCCATTCACATCCTTTTGGGGCTAATAATATTTTTAAAGTATTAATTAAATTTTCAAGTTTTGTTTTCATTTTTAATTACTTTGATTTGACCTATTCTATTTTCATTCATACTTATTACCGAAAAAATATTAGAATTAAATTTTACTACATCATTTTCTTTAGGAATTTCTTGTAATTGATTTAATATAAAACCTCCTAAGGTATCATAATCTCTATCGTCTGGAAAAGAAATATTAATAGCCTCTTGCAAATCATAAATGGAAATTTTAGCATCTACCATATAAACTCCCATTGATATTTTATTAATAAGGTTTTGTTCGTTGTCAAATGGATCTCTAATCTCTCCTAATACTTCTTCAACAATATCTTCTAATGTAATCAATCCTTCTGTTCCTCCCCACTCATCAACAATAATGGCTATATTAGTTTTTTTAGTTTTAAAATCATTTAATAACTCATCAATATGTTTAGTCTCAGGAACAAAAAAAGGTGACCTTGAAATAGATAACAAATTAATGTTTGGACGTGATCCTGTTAAATAAGGAACAAGATCCTTTGCATGTAGAATACCTTTAATATTATCTATACTATCTATAAAGACAGGTATTTTTGAAAACTGCTCTTTACTAATTAAATCCATTGCCGCATCTAAACTCTGACTAGCCTCTATTCCAATAATATCCACACGTGGTGTTAATATTTCTCCTGCCTCTTTATCATTAAATTCTATAATTGATTGAATCATCTCAGATTCATCCTCATCTAATGTCCCTTGTTCTTCGCTTAATTCAGTTAAAATCTTTAACTCTTCTTCTGAATCAAATATTTTTTCATTTTTAACAGGAATAAAATTATTTACAAAAATAATTACTTTATCAAATACAAAAATAATTGGTTTAAAAATGATAAAAATAAATTTTAATGGTAAATATGCTACGCTCGCAAATTTTATAGAATTCCTCATTGCAAATACTTTTGGAATTACTTCCCCAAATATTAATAGAACTAATGAAATTAAAACTATTTCAATAAATAATAATAGAGAAGATGAAATAATATATTGATTAGCGAAATGATGAATAAAGTATGCGCCTAGAAAAGCAATACATACATTAATAATAGTATTTCCAAACAACAATCCAATCAATAAGCGCTTAGATTGTTTAGAAAAAAATAATATGTCTTTAGAAATTTTTTTATTATGTGCCTTTAAATTTAAAAAAGCAACCTCTGAACCTGAAAAAAAAGCAGATAGAAAAAGTAAAAGAATAAAAAGTAAAAGAATATATAAATACATTGAATTAATTTAGAATTAGTTTAGAACTAAATTCCATATATTGATTTTCTAATTTAGTCATCATTTTTTTTTCATGTTCTTCTATATCATTGTAACCAATCAAATGTAATACCCCATGTATAATAATACGCTTTAATTCATCGTTTAATTTAATATTAAATCTATGTGCATTATCAATAACTCGATGCATACTTACATAGATTTCTCCTTCAATTAATTCCTGAGAGTCCTCAAGATTAAAAGTTATTACATCAGTATAATGATCTTTATTAAAATAAGTTCTTTTTAATTGGTTCAAATATGTGTCCGTACTAATAATTAAATTAATAGATTCAAATTTTTTGTGCTCATTTTTACTGATTTTTGAAATTATTTCATAAATAGCTTTATTATTGAATGTGTATTGAGAATCAAAATTATTAATCATCTGAAATTTCATTTCAATATTTCTTTGGCAATAATAATACGCTGAATTTCACTGGTTCCTTCACCTATTTCTAAAATTTTTGCATCTCTAAAAAATCGTTCAACATCATATTCTTTGATATATCCATATCCACCATGAATTTGGATAGCTTCCGTACATATTTTCATTGCTGTTTCACTTGCAAATAGTTTAGCCATAGCAGCTTCTTTAATAATTGATTGATTATTATCTTTAAGCCAAGCTGCATGATACACCAAATGTTTAGCGGCCTCTATAGAAGTTGCCATATCTGATAATTTAAAACTAACCCCTTGAAACTGATTGATTGGTTTACCAAAAGCATTTCTTTCTTTTGAATAAGAGCATGCTAATTCATATGCCCCTTGTGCGGTACCTAATGACAAAGCTCCTATAGTTATTCTTCCTCCTACTAAAGTTTTAAGGAATTGTTTGAATCCTTTTGATGGAGAACCTAAAATATTATTCTCAGGAATTTCCATATTTTCAAAAAATACAGACCTAGTGTCTGAACCTCTCCATCCCATTTTTTTTTCTGGTTTTCCTAGTGATAATCCTTTTGTTCCAGCTTCTACAATAAAAGCTCCAATGCCTTGATCTATGCCATCCTTAATTAATTTAGCAGTAAAAATAATAGTAGAAGCTACTCCTGCGCTTGTACAAAATGATTTTTGCCCATTTATAATAAAACAACCATTTTTAAATACTGCAGTAGTTTGGGTATTGCCAGCATCTGAACCAGCATTAGGTTCAGTTAATCCAAATGACCCTATTTTTTTACCTGAGGCTAAATCAGGTAAATATTTTTCTTTTTGTTCTTTTGTCCCAAAGACTGCAATTGGTGCTGTTCCTAAGCTAGTATGTGCCATCATAGTTGCTGCGGTTGAAGCACAGACTTTTCCAATTTCTTCTATTGCTATCACAAGTGATAATGTGTCCATATCATTACCCCCATATTTAGAGTCCCAAGGAATCCCCATTAAACCTAACTCTGCCATTTTTTTGATAGATTCATGAGGAAATGAACCCTCTTGATCAATTTTTTGCGCTAGAGGCTTAATTTCATTGATTGCAAAATCTCTAACCATCCTGCGTAGCATTAAATGCTCTTCATTAAAATATATCCATTCCATAAATCTACCACCTTAATATTGCAGAAGCCCAAGAAAATCCTGAGCCAAAAGCTGCTAATATTAAAATATCTCCTTTATTTAATTGTTTATTATTAATTGCCTCACATAACGCTATAGGAATAGATGCAGAAGTTGTATTTCCATACTTATGTATATTAGAAAATATTTGATTATCATTTAAACCTAGCTTCTTTTGTACCATTTTTGAAATACGAATATTAGCTTGATGGGGAACTAATAAATTTATATCATCAATATTTAAGTCATTATAATTAAGAGCCTCTATTATTACCTCTGGGAACCTTTTAACGGCATGTTTAAAAACTTCCTTCCCATTCATTTTCAAGAAATGTTTGCCTGATTTAATGATAGATTTATCTAATTTTGGAGACATTGCACTTGATGGCGATTCAACCCATAATTCTTTTGCATATTTACCCTGGGTGTGTAAATGTGTGGATAAAATCCCCTCTCCATTAAAATTACTGCTTAGTACTGCTGCTGCTGCTCCATCTGCAAAAATAACAGCAGTGTCTCTGCCAGTATTTGATAAGTCCATGGAAGTAGATTGTACTTCAGAAGTAATAACTAAAATATTATGATAAGTTTTAGTCTTAATGTATTGATCTGCAATAGAAAGTGCATATATAAACCCAGTGCATGCGCATCTAATATCTAATGCTCCAATATTTGGAAAATTCATTTTTTCTTGAATTAAACATCCTGATCCTGGAATATAATAATCTGGAGTAGATGTAGAAAATATAATAAAATCAATATCATTTACAGATAAATTCGCATCTTTTAATGCCATCTCAACTGCAGGAATTGCAATGTCTGAAGGCCCTTGCCCTTTATCTGCAAAACGTCTTTCTTGTATTCCTGTTCTTTCTTGAATCCACGCATCAGATGTATCCATAAATTTAGAGAAATATGTGTTATCTATAATATTTTTTGGAGCATAGTAACCGAGCCCAATAATATGTGAATTAATTTTTTTTGTCATTACTATATATAATATCCTTTAATACTAATTGAATAGAATAGGTCCCGTTCCAATAATTTTTATCAATTGTATAAACTATATCTAATTTTTTTCCACTTAATAATTTTTCATAATGCTCTAACATTCTAAATCCAATAATACTTAAAACATAATCTTGATTTTTAATTTGAAACTTAATTGTTTCTCTTTCTCTACCAAGCAATTGCACATCACTAATACCATTTACATTCCTAGTTACAAAAATTGGTTTAGGATTTCCTGGACCAAATGGTTCTAAATAGTTAAGAAATTTTATAAATCTATTATTTATTTCTGAGAATTTCAACTCATAATCAATATTAATGATAGGATCAAGATTGTCAGAAATTTTATCATCTGTATATAAGTTAATTTTATCACAAAACATATTTAATTTATCTTTTTTTATGCTTAAACCTGCTGCCATTGGGTGCCCCCCATAATTCTCTAACAATTCAGAACAATGATGAAGAGCATTTACAATATCATAACCTGGAATGCTACGACAAGATCCTTTATACAAACCATTTTCTTCAGTCATAATAATTGTAGGTCTATTATATAGTTCTTTAATCCTAGAAGCAACTATTCCAATAATACCAAAATGCCAATCCGTATTATGTAAAATAATAATCTTTTTATTTTTTAAATCATATGATGTATCAACCATCCTTTTAGCATCATTCTCATGATTACTTGTAATAGCCTTTCTTTTTTCATTTTCATTCTCTAAATCTAGCGCGATTTCATTTGCTAATTGAGGGTTTGAGGTAGTAAATAATTTAACAGCACGGGCGGCATCCCCTAGCCTACCTGCTGCATTAATCTTAGGAATAAACCAATAAGACAACTTTCCAATTGTTAACGAATTTATATCTAATCTTGAAGTATTAAGTAAAGATTTTATTCCGGAATTAGTTCCTTTGATAATTCTTTTCATCCCTTCTTTAATAAGTAAACGATTTTCATCAATCACTGGCATAATATCAGCAGTAGTTGCAATTGCAACTAAATCTACATACTCTAACACTTGCTCAATATTATGATTTAATTCTTCATTAATACCAACACATAATTTGAATGCAACTCCTGCTCCACATAACCCTTTAAACGGATAATTACAATCAACTTGATTAGGATTTAAAATAGCATATGCATTGGGAAGCACCTCTTTTGGCTTATGATGATCTGTTATAATAAAATCAATTTTATGCTTATTAGAATAATCAATTTGATCAATTGCAGTAATTCCACAATCACAACTAATAATTAAACTAGCACCTATTTTTATACCATAATCAATAGCATTAATAGAAATTCCATAACCTTCTTTTTGACGATCTGGAATATAATACTCACTATCTAAGTCTAAAGATTTAAAATATAAATGCAAGATTGATGCTGCGGTTGTCCCATCTGTATCGTAATCTCCAATAATAAGAACTAATTCATTATTATTTTGAGCTTGAATAATTCTTTGAACTGCCTTCAACATATCTTTCATCAATAATGGGCTATGTAGTTGTTTAAGATTGTCATAAAAAAAATTTCGTGATATATCCTTAGTGTTAATTTTTTTTAAAGACATGATTGTTGAAATGCTAGTAGGAACAGAGAATTGCTCAGATATGTTCTGAACATCATCAGCATCAGGCTTTTTATATTTCCATAAAAAATTCTTCATATTAAAAAAAATAGGTCAATCTATAAGCCGAATTCTGTATTCAATAATGAATGATGGTTATTTATCTAGGTCTAATCTCACAATTAGACTAACTTGCAATCTACCCGCTCTTAAGTGTTAGGACTACACAAAGCTACTTGATCTTGCTCAAAGTGGGGTTTACCAAGCTCAATCTATTACTAGAAAGACTGGTGGTCTCTTACACCACCTTTTCACCCTTACCTATTAATAGGCGGTTTGTTTTCTGCGGCACTTTCCATCTCTTTACAGAGTCCTCCCTCATCAAGAGGCACTTTGTCCTATAGAGTCCGGACTTTCCTCTCACATAAATGTGAGCAACCATCCAACTGACCTATTTAATCTTCTTTATTTGTATAATATAAAAATACATCACAAGAAGGACAAGTAATAATCTTTTTATCATATTCAATTTCCACAATTAATTGTGGAGGTAATTGAGCATAGCAATGATTGCAAGATTTTCTTAATATTACAGCCATCCCTTGGCCATATTTATTAAATAATTTAGTATAAACATCTAAATATTTAGATTCAACTTTTTTGATGGTTTGTTCTTTAGATTTTGTTAATACTTGTTCTTCTTTATCAGTATCAGCCATCTGGTCAGATAATAATTTTTGATTTTCTTCTATTGAAGTTGCCAGTGTGCCTTTTAATTCTTTGCTTAATTCAATTTCTTTTTCTAATTCATCCTTTGAAATAGTCGAATCAGACAATTCTTGAGTTAAATTAGAAATTGATTCTTTTAATTGATCTGTTTCTAAAATTAATGCCTCATATTCTTTAGTCTTCGTTACATTAAAAATTTGATCATTATATTTATCTAATTTAGTTTTACTATCAGTTAACGTTGTCTGAATAGATGTAATTTTACTATTAAATAGTTTTAATTGACTCTGATTTGTCTTTTCGTTTTTATTGATATCATCGAGCTCTATTTTTTTTTGAGTTAATACTTCAGGTAAATCCCCCTTTAACTCATGAATTTCTTTTAATCTTTCATTAGCTTCATGCAGTGCAATTAAACCATTTAATGGATTCATACCCCTCCTTAAAAAAATAATGCACTTTGTAATTTACAAAGCGCATTATTTTTTGGCGTGTTTATTTTTTTATTAATATATTCAAGTAATTTATGTTAATCTGTTTTTATGTAAAACTCTGTATTGTATAAATTTTTTATAATCGTAATTTATTGACACTGCTGTGATTATTCAACATAATAATAAGGAGATATATGATATTAGATGATATTAAGTCTAAATTAAACAAATCAATGAAATTAGGTGACAAGGGACAGGTGTTAGCCATAAGAAATGTATTAGAAAAAATAAAAATGAAACAAGTGGATTCAAATGAGCCACTTAATGAAAAACAAATTGTGCCAATCATTTCTAAGTATGCAAAACAATTAAGAGAATCAATAGAACAATTTACTAAAGGTGGGCGAATGGATTTAGCAAAAACAGAAGCCCAAGAGTTAGAAATTGTTGAGAAATTTTTACCTGCTCAAATAACAGAAGAAGAAATTAAAAATATTGTTTTAGAAAGCATTCAAGCTATTGGAGCGACGAATATGAGTGATATGGGTAAAGTAATGCAGATGGTTTTAGGGAAAACTCAAGGTAGTGCTGATGGGAAAATTATTAGTAAATTAGTAAAAGAAAATTTAACCTAAATGATTAATATAATAATTATAACTGCAGTTGGATATTTTGCATATACTGGTTTTCAAAAAGGCTTAATCAACCAGATAAATAACATGATATCATATATTTTTGGATTCATATTATCTAAGCTGATATTCTCAATATTTGCAGGCTATTTAGAATTTGCAATAGTAGGTTTTGATTTAAGAAATAAAATAGCATATTTAATTTCATTTATTGTAATTGTATATATTTTTAAAATATTAATGAATGCAATTGAAAGTTTAATTTATATAAAATGGAATAATAAACTATTAGGACTTATTTTTGGTGTAATTAATGGAATTATGCTTTGTTCTCTGATCATATCAATTGTACAAGATATAATTCCTCCTTCATTCAATATGCACGAATCTTGGAAAAATCAATCTACTCTATACCAATACCTAAACATATTACAAAAAGAGTATCTTGTTCAATATGTTGGAGAAGCTAATAGGTAGATGGCTAGGATACCAGAACATATTATAGAGAATGTAAGGCAAGTAGCAGATATATATGATGTAGTATCAGAATATGTAAATTTAAAAAAAAGAGGACGAAATTTTTTTGGGTTATGCCCGTTTCATAATGAAAAAACTCCTTCATTCTCATTAAATATAGATAAACAAATTTATAAATGCTTTGGGTGTGGAAAAGGTGGCGGTACTATAAACTTTATAATGGATATGCAAAAATTAGATTTTGTAGATGCTGTAAAATATTTAGGACAAAAATACAATATTGAAATTGAAATTTCACATAATTCAAAATCTAATAAAGATTTATTTAATCAATTATATGCAATGCATGAAATAACAATCAAAGCTTATCAAAACAATATTAATGATGAAGTTATAAAATTATTAGAAAATAGGCATATAAGTAAAAAAAGTATTGAACTTTTTGAAATTGGATTAAGCTTTAAAAAATCTGATCAATTACTTCAATCTATGCGGGATCAACAATACTCAGCAGAAGCATTAAAAAAAAGTGGCTTGTTTATTGAATATGAAAAAGGATATATGGATCGATTCCGAAATAGAATTATTTTTCCAATATATAATAAATTTAATAAGCCTATTGCTTTTGGGGGGCGTATATATAATAATGAGACAAAAACAGCAAAATATTTAAATTCTTCAGAAACCCCAATTTATAATAAAAGCAATACCTTGTATGGATTACATATAACTAAAAATGAAATTTTAGAGAATAAAGCTGCAATTGTAGTTGAGGGTTATTTAGATTTAATCCAATTATATCAAGGTGATATAAAAAATGTAGTATCTGTGTCTGGCACTTCTTTTACAAATCAGCATGCAAATGAAATATCAAAATTATGTAAAACCATATATATTGCATATGATGGAGATGAAGCTGGAATTAGTGCTTCCATAAGAGCTGGGTATACTATAATAAAAAATAATCTGGAAGGTAAAATTATCCATACTCCACATGGCTTAGATCCTGATGATTGGATTCAACAACAAGGCTCCGCACCATTTAGAGAAGCTATGAAAAATGCTGACACTATTATTGGTTTTCATTATAAAAATATAATTAATAAAGATAGTACAGAAAGAGATAAAATAAATTTTATTAATGATGTTATCGTAGAATTGGGAGAAATAAATGATGACTTGAGTTTAGAAGTTTTAGTTAAAGAGCTAGCATATTTAACAAAATTTAAAATTGATTCGATTTTAAATTCTATCCAGAATAAAAAATATAAAAAATATAAAAAAATAGAAAAAAAAGAAATTCAAAATAAAGATGAAAGTGTGATTGGACTACTAGATAAAGAGATTATAATGTTTTGTTTTTCTGAAAAACATGACGTGCGTAGTTTAATAAAAAAATATTTAAATGCTGATTGGATTCAATCTGAAATAATCCAAAATATTTATCATGAAATTTATATGCACCTTTCTTCTGAAAATGTTGTTAAACCAGAAATCGTGATGAATGAACTTAAGGTTGATACAGAAAGAAACCTAATGGCTGAACTTATTTTTAATAAAATTGAAGTTAATAAAAATATGGTTATTGACTGCTTAATACGAATGGAAAAAAATAATATTCAAACTAACCTTAATAAGTTAAGACATGAATTGCAGGAAAATGAATCAAACCAAATACGCTTGGATGAAATCCTAGAACAAATTAACACTCTCCAAAAAGAAAAAAATAATTTAAAAAATAAGTACACTAATGTATAAATATTTAATATTAAGTCTTCTTATGTTTGGGTGTGAAGAACAAATAACACCAATAATTATTCCCCCAATATTACCCCCTGATTATGATTCAGAAGACACTACATATGAATCGAATTTAACGGCAATTAATTCAGGGCATAATTTAAACTTTGCAACTATTAATTGGTCTGCTTATGAAAATGATGATTTTATTTCATATCAAATTATTACACAAAATGATAATATTATTTCTGAAATTTTAGATTTTAATGAATCATCTTATGATATTGAGTTAGCTCCCGCCAGCTTTGAAAAAGTTTATTTACAAATAGAAACCAATCAAAATATTTTTAAAGACTCTATTGAGGTATTTACAAGGCCTGTTTTATCTACCCAAAATTTTGATGCACTTACACAACAGGACCAAGCAAATGCGTTAACTTGGACAGAAACGAATGAGCTTAGTTCCATTTTTGAAAATTATACTATATATCGTAAACATCAAACAGATTACTGGAATAATTTCTTCAATGATTTGAATGATTGTAATTGTATAATTGAAATAATTGAAAATAAGGATATTATATCTTATATAGACCAATCACCTGAATTAGGAGAAGAACAAGAATATTTTTATATGATACAAACTAATACCATTAATGATTACACAAGAAATAGTATTATCAAATCCAATATAGGTTATGATTATTCATATGATCCAGAAATAGATACTTTATGGACATCTCAATCAGAATATAATAAAATTATAATAAGTTGGATACATAATTTAAATCAAAACCAATTTTATGAACTACAAATATGGAGAAGTCAATCAGAAGACATAGACCTATTAAATGAAAACCAATTGGTAACTATTACAGATTATAATAGAACTTATTTTGAAGATTCTTATGAAATTGGAAATGGGGTTGCCTGGTTTTATAAAATAAAATTAATTGATATCTATGGAAATATACATATATCTGATATAGTTCAAGGAAATAGCCATCCATGAAAAAAATATTTAATATTATTCTGATAAATTTATTATTCATCTCATGTTTAGATTTGATTATAGAAGAAGAATACTATGAATCTATTATACTAAAAGGCAGTGGTTGGTTTGAACTTTATCAAGATAACCAAACTAATAGTATGAACTTAAATGAAGATTTTACATTTCAAATTTGGTTTAGTGGATATGATAACATTATAACCGAGGCGCCTTGTATATTGAATTTAAGTGGTGCTTCTGATAATTTAACGCTATATAAAAACCCAAGCATTGAAAATAATCTCATGATTTATTTTAATAATATTTTTCAAGAAGCAGAAATTGATGGATTAAACTTAAATAATCAAACTGAATTTCATTTATTGTCTGTAATCCAAGATTCTGCAAGCGTAAAAATATATATAGATGATGTATTAATATTTAATCAAGATACCACAATAAGAATAGACAATATAACTGTAGGTGGTGTTTTAAATCCAAATAATCAAGTATCACATTTATGGTTTGGACATATAGATGAAATGCGTTTATGGAATACAGCTTTAACCTCAGAGGTTATTACTTTACATAATGAATACCCATATAAAGT
>TARA_B110000014_G_scaffold259099_1_pt1 | contig 11890 bp, 11 predicted proteins | sample TARA_B110000014 | Tara Oceans TARA_B110000014 (sample SAMEA4396468) | marine metagenome | biome: Westerlies Biome; feature: [MES] marine water layer (ENVO:01000295) within the mesopelagic zone...; material: water (ENVO:00002006), including particulate matter (ENVO:01000060) such... | reverse complement strand
TTATTATGAAAAATGTAGTTGAAACAGAATACTCAATTGGACAGGTGGTAAAGCACAAATTCCTTGATTTTAGAGGTGTGATCTATGATGTGGATCCTGAATTTAATAACACTGAAGAATGGTATAAATCTATACCTGCAGCAATTAGACCCATAAAAGAACAGCCCTTTTATCATGTATTTGCTGAAAACGATCAGGTCTACTATACGGCCTATGTTTCTCAACAAAATCTTTTACAAGACGAAAGTGAAGTTCCTGTGGAGCATCCAGATGTTGAAATACTCTTCGGAGAATTTAATGGCAAAAGCTATAAAATATTGGAGCAGGCTAAAAATTAAGAATTCTTTAGCGTAGCTAAAGACAGACAAACAACAAAGATTTCCATTGCTACATTAAGTTCTTCAAGAGAACAAGCTGTAGGTGCTATTCGGATATTACTATCGCCCGAATCTATACCGTAAGGATAAGTAGCGCCAGCCTGTGTAAGTTTTAGGCCCGCCGATTCTGCTAATGAAATAATTTCTTTCGCTAATCCTTTTTTTGCCATAAAAGAGACAAAGTAACCTCCTGTTGGCTTTGTCCATGTTCCATGTTCTTGTTTTGAAAGCCAATCAAAAACGCATTCAAATTTTGGTCTTATAATTTCAGCATGTTTAGACATATGATTTTGAATTCCTCCTATGTCTTTAAAAAAATTAATGTGCCTTTGTTGATTAATCTTATCTGGCCCAATAACCATAGCAGCATAATGCTTCAAGAAGATTTTTAAATTCTCTTCAGATAGGGCTAAAAAACCAATGCCTCCTCCTGCAAAAGTGATTTTTGAAGTAGATGCGAAACCTACAACTGAGTTTAAACAATTTTTTTCTTTTGCTAAATCAAATATATTGATTAACTCTTTTGAGTCTGAAAAATCATGAACTGAATAAGCGTTGTCCCAGAGTATTCTAAAATCTCCTTCTTTTAACTTTGCAATATCTAGTAATTTCTCAACACATTCATTTGAATAAATCTCTCCAGTAGGATTCGAATGCTTAGGAACACACCAAATACCTTTGATGGAGTCATCATTCATTACTAAGTCTTCAACAAATTGCATATTAGGTCCAGAACCAGTCAAAGGGACTTGAACCATATTTAGCCCAAATTCTTCACATAACTTAAAATGTCTATCGTAGCCGGGTACAGGACACAAAATTGAAACTCTCTCTAAATGGGACCAAGGCTCTTTACCATATCCATGAAAAAAAAGGCTTGCAAGGTACTGATACATAAGAGTGAGGCTGCTATTACCCCCAGCTATTATTAGATCTTCACTGCATTCCAGAAGTTCTGCTCCAATCTTTCTACATTCAGTTAAACCTAATATATCTCCATAATTCCTTATATCTTCATTTGTTATTAATAAATTCTCAGGACTATATTCTAAAACCTTGTTAGACAAAGACAATTGATCGGAATGGGGTTTCCCTCTAGTCAAGTCTAAAGAATAACCTTTTTTAGTGATTTCTTGATACTTTGCTTGTACTTCTTTGAGATTTAAAAAATTCATGAATACTATTAAATTTATTTAAGATACAGACCTTAATTACTTTAATAAAGAATATCAATAACTAATATTTATGCATTTTCATACTGATCGATTTTTGATCAATCAATTAAAACCAAGCTGATAACTAGATCCTAAATTTCATACACATAGTTATTAACATTTCTTGTGGATAAGTTACATATTTAGCAACCTTTTTTTTTGAAATTTAGTTAAAATACCTTTAACTTAATTTAATCTTGAATTTAAAAACGCCTCTCTACAATAAACACTTGAAGTCATCAGCCAAAATTGTTGATTTTCATGGTTGGGATATGCCAATAAACTATGGCTCGCAAATTTCTGAGCATGAAGCTGTTAGAAATAACTGTGGTATCTTTGACGTTTCTCATATGACGATACTAGATTTTGAGGGTCTTGAGGTTAAAAAATTTCTAAGGTACCTGCTAGCTAATGATATAAACAAGCTAAAAGAAAATTGCGATGGGCTTTATTCTGCAATGTTAAATGATTCAGGTGGAGTCATAGATGATCTGATTGCTTATAAAATGCCATTTGGTTATAGACTTGTAGTAAATTGTGCTACAAGGGGAGAAGACCTTAAATGGATTACTTCTCATAAAAACAAATTTGAAGTTTCCATGACTGAAAGAAAAGACCTATGCATGCTTGCTATACAAGGTCCAAAATCTATTGAAGTACTATCAAAATGCCCCGCTCCTTTGGTTAGATCTTTGGAGACAAAGAAACGACAACAAGGGGTGATTGAAAAAGAAATGTTTGCGGCAAAAACTGGCTATACTGGAGAATTGGGATTTGAAGTGATTCTACCTAATGAGCAAGCTAGATTTCTTTGGGATAATGCAGTAACAGCAGGTGCTAAGCCTATAGGCTTAGCTGCCAGAGATACCCTTAGACTGGAAGCAGGCATGAATCTTTATGGCTTTGAAATGGATGAAACAATATCTCCTTTGGAATGCAATATGGAGTGGACCGTTTCTTTGAAGGATGAAGATAGAAATTTTATGGGAAAAGAGGCCTTCATAAAAAAGAAAAAGAAGAAAAATAACCATCATCTAGTAGGAATTCTGCTCGAAGAAAGAGCAATTATAAGAACAGGTCAAAAGATTTTTCTAGATAAAGATAGATCATTGAATGGAATAGTAACAAGTGGTACTTATTCTCCTACATTAAAGAAATCTATTGCCCTTGCAAGAATTCCTAAATCAAACAAAGAGGTCTGCTTTGCAGAAGTACGTGGTAAAATTATAGAAGCTAAAATAGGCAAACCTAGCTTCATTAAACAAGGAAAAATTATTTTTTAAGGAATAAAACATGAGTGAATCACCAAATAATCTAAAATATTTAGCAAGTCATGAATGGATTAGATTAGATGAAGATGGCACTGTGACAGTGGGTATTAGTGACCATGCACAGGATCTTCTTGGCGACATTGTATTTATTGAACTGCCTGAGGTTGGCCAACGACTTGACGCAGAAGAAGAAGTAGCAATTGTTGAATCTGTTAAGGCTGCATCTGATGTTTACTCTCCAATTGGAGGAAAAGTTATTGAAATTAATGATAAGCTTTTAAATGAACCCGATGCAGTGAATAACTCTCCTTATGAGGAAGGTTGGTTCTTTAAAATGGAACCGGATGATATTCAGAGTATAGAAGGATTGCTTTCATCAGAAGAATACGTCAACTCTAGAAAAAATTAAAATTCAAAAATCAATGATCCAAAAAGAGATTAATTCTCCTAACTCACAATTGTTTAGTAAGAGACATATAGGTTTGAATGACTCTGAAATCCATGAAATGCTCAAGGAGGTTGGTTACAAAAGCCTTGAAGAATTCATCAAAAATGTTGTCCCCGAAGATATCTTTTCTAATTCTGGACTATCCATAGGATCTGAAAAAACTGAACAAGAAGCATTAATTGAATTAAAAAAAATAGCCAAAAAAAACGAATCTTATAAGTCTTATATAGGCCAAGGGTATTTCAATACGATCACACCTAGCGTGATACTTAGAAATGTATTTGAAAACCCAGGATGGTATACCTCTTACACACCTTATCAGCCTGAAATTTCTCAAGGCAGGTTAGAAGCTTTGATTAACTTCCAAACAATGGTATGCGATCTTAGCTCAATGGAAATAGCTAACGCATCATTATTGGATGAAGCTACAGCAGCAGCTGAAGCAATGACCTTATCTAAACGAATAGCTAAATCAAAATCAAATACTTTTTTTATTGATGAGCAATGCTTACCTCAAACAATTAATGTCCTCAAAACAAGAGCAAAACCTCTAAGTATTGATATAAAAATTGGTGATCCAAATAAAAGTTCATCTGATGATTACTTTGGGATAATTCTTCAATATCCTGCAGGAAATGGTGACCTTAATGACTATACATCAATAGTTTCTCAAGCCAAAGAAAAGAAAGCTTTAACAATTTTTGCTACTGATCTCTTAGCCTTAACTTTAATTAAACCGCCTGGAGAATTCGGAGCTGACATAGTAATAGGATCTTCTCAAAGATTTGGAGTACCTATGGGATTTGGAGGACCTCATGCAGCTTTTATGGCTACCAAAGAAGATTATAGAAGATCATTGCCAGGTAGAATTGTGGGAGCTTCTATAGATAATCATGGAAATATAGCTTATAGGCTTGCTCTGCAAACACGTGAACAACATATAAGAAGAGAAAAAGCGACTAGTAATATATGCACTGCTCAGGCTCTTTTAGCTATTATGGCTGGTTTCTATGCCATTTATCATGGCGCAGCTGGGCTTAAAAATATTGCAGAAAGAATAAATTTATATGCAAGATTATTAGCAAATAATATTAAGAAAAGTGGCTTTGATCTTGAATCAGATTCTTTCTTTGACACTGTTGTGGTGAAGACTGGAAAGAAAACACAAGACATCTTTAATCAAGCTTTAACTAACAAAATTAATCTAAGAAGAATTAATGAAGATAATCTTGGCATATCTCTTGATGAAACAACTACTCATGATGATGTGCAGAATATAGCAAGTCTTTTTTCTAAGGCGCTAGAAAAACAAGAAGGTAATGCAATAAAGAGTTCAATTCCTAGAAACCTAATAAGAAAATCAAAATATCTTACTCATAATGTTTTTAATAAATATCACACTGAAACAGAAATGATGAGATATATAAGAAAACTTTGTGATAAAGACATAGCCTTGGATAGAGCCATGATCCCTCTTGGTTCTTGCACAATGAAGCTAAATGCCACGTCTGAAATGTTACCTGTGAGTTGGCCGGAATTTTCTTCAATACATCCACTTGCCCCGTCATCACAAATAAAAGGTTATCAGCAACTAATTTCTGAATTAGAAATTATGCTTCAGGATATTACAGGATATTCGGCTATTTCACTTCAGCCTAATGCTGGATCACAGGGTGAATATTCAGGCCTTTTAGCTATAGATGCATATCACAAAAATCGCGGTGATGAAGTGCGAAATATCTGCCTTATTCCAAAATCAGCCCATGGTACCAATCCAGCTTCTGCGCAAATGGTAGGAATGAAGGTTATTCCTATTGAATGTGATGGTAAGGGAAATATAGATATAAGAGACTTAACAGAAAAAACAAAACTATATTCGAAGAATCTATCAGCTTTAATGATAACCTATCCCTCAACTCATGGAGTCTTTGAAACAACAGTTAAAGAAGTGTGCTCTCTAGTTCATGAATATGGAGGGTTAGTTTATATAGATGGAGCAAACTTCAATGCAATGGTTGGATTATGTTGCCCCGGAGAATTTGGAGGGGATGTTTCGCATCTTAATTTACATAAAACATTCTGTATCCCTCATGGAGGCGGAGGACCTGGAATTGGACCTATCGGTGTTGTGAAAGAACTTGTAGATTTTCTTCCAAGTAATCACAATGTGACTAATTCTCCAGTAGGTCCTGTTTCAGCTACAGACTGGGGAAGTGCTAGCTTACTCCCTATAAGTTGGATGTATATTAAGATGATGGGTTCAGATGGACTAAAAAGATCCTCACAAATTGCTATTCTCAATGCAAATTATATAGCTTCGAGACTCCAACATTTCTATGAAATCCTTTATAAGGGTGATACAGGTTTAGTAGCTCATGAATGTATTATCGATGTAAGGCCTCTAAAAGATAGTGCAAATATAGAAGTAGAAGATATAGCTAAAAGATTAATTGATTATGGTTTCCATGCGCCAACAATGTCTTGGCCTGTTACTGGAACCCTAATGATTGAACCAACAGAAAGTGAATCTAAAAAAGAAATAGATAGATTCTGCGATGCAATGATCTCTATAAGACAAGAAATAATGAAGATAGAATCAGGTGAATTTGATGAAGAAAATAACATGTTAAAAAATTCTCCTCATACAGCTCACTATGTTACTAGAGATAACTGGGATCAGCCCTATTCACGTCAAATAGCTGCTTACCCAATGAAAGATCTTATCGAGAATAAATACTGGCCTCCTGTCGGAAGAGTTGATAACGTATATGGTGACAAAAATTTAATGTGTAGCTGTCCTTCAATGGAAGATTTTGAATAGCTTTTTTATCTATCTATAATTTCCCAACCTTTCTCTAGTGCAATTTTTCTCAAGCCATAATCTGGACTTACAGCAAAAGGCTTATCTGCATATTCTAAGAGAGGTAAATCATAAATAGAATCTGAATAAGCAAATACCTCAATATCATCTATTGTTGAATTATTGTTTAACCATTCCTTAATACTTTTAACCTTTTCTTTTCCAAAATTGGGGAGTCCTTTTATTTCTCCTGTAAAGATACCATTCTTCAATTCTGCTGAGGTTGATAAACTTTCCTCAATTCCTAATAAATTAGAGATCTCATGAACTATAAAATCCAAAGTACCTGAAACTATAATGCACTGATCTTCAGAATGTCTTGAAATTAATTCATTTGTTAACCTGTCAGTAAAGTCATTAAATATTTCTTTCGCAAATAATTCTGATAGAGATTTTACCTCTAAAAAAGACATTCCTTTGATTGGATTTAATAAAAATTTAATATATAGATTTATATCTAACTTGCCTTCCCTGTAGGCCTTTTCAAATATTTCTAGTTGCGATACAAAACCCTTTTCTTTTACGATTCCGTTCTTTACCATAAAATTAGCCCATGCTGTCTCACTATCTCCAGCAAGTAATGTATCATCAAGATCAAAGATAACTAATGACATAGTATAAAATATCAATTTTTTAAATTTAAGGAACATTATATAAGGAGACTCCTTTGACCGCACTCTTCAGTTCAACAGACGAATATAGATTAAATGCTGCTATTATTATAATAAATAAAGATGGAAAGCTTTTATGGTGCCAAAGAAAGAGAGAGAAAGGATGGCAATTCCCTCAGGGAGGAATAGATAAAGGCGAAACGGCAGAAGAGGCCATTATCAGAGAGACATATGAAGAAGTAGGACTAGAACCACATGATATTAATATAATTACCTGTTTGGATGAATGGCTATACTATGATATTCCAATCAGCAAAATAGGAAAATATATCCCTTCTAACTATAAAGGCCAAAAACAGAAATGGTTCCTAGCAGAATTGGTAAGCTCTGAATCTAAAATTAATTTAAAAAGACACGATCATATTGAATTTGATGAATGGCAATGGATCAGCTATTGGTTTCCAGTGTATGCAGGAGTTCATTTTAAACAGGAGCTTTACAGGAAAGCTTTAACTCTATTACTTCCAGCATATAATAATTTTATTCAGGGTAAAAAGAAAAAATAGACTTTCCACACTTTTCTCCTCTAGCTTTAAATCTCATTTCGGAAACTTCATATAACCCATTTTTACTTATCGTTAGAACAGTTGTGCAACGTGTGCCATACGATTTAGAGGTAATAAACCTATATGGTATCTCGCCTATACCTATAGATGAAGTTAAGTCAGATGAGTTCTCTTCCTCTATGTTGCCTTTATCATGAAGCATAAATTCAATATATCCTGAATGATCTTTAATAGATTCTTTGCTTTTATTAAAGTCCTTTTTTACACTATTAGCTTTAGATTCTTCTGAATTTAAAAGGATATTTGATAGAGCATGAGTTCCACTATTAAGACTAGTTACTGCAGATGATCGATTAGAAAAATAATGAACCCCATTCTTATCTCCTAAGATTAGGCTAAATCCAGAATAACTGCTTCCATCAATTTGATCAAAATAAGCTAATGCGTTAAATCCAGGATTTTCTAAATACTCCTTAATGAGTAAACCTCTTGATACTATATTTTTTTCTTTATTCACTGGTTCTTTATAATTAGTAATAGCACCAAATCTTCCATCTTTTCCTATACCCAACCAAGTTCCTCCTGAACTTATATCTTTTCCAGCCAATATTTCATGGTTATCTTTCCACCATTGCATTGGACTTGCCTGTCTTTCATAAAACTCATCCCGATTAGCAAATAAAACAAATTTATGATCAGTAGGGGGTTCAAAACTAAAGACAACTAAGCACATAATGTAAATATAGGTTTATAGACGAGCTTTAATGCTGGATAATGTAATTTCTGCTGTGATTGAAATTATATTATATCTTTTACTGGGATCTATCTCAGGTATTTTAGCCGGACTCTTTGGTATTGGAGGTGGAATAGTTATTATTCCAGCTTTATTTTATATCTTTGGTTACTTGGAAATTTCCTCTTTAATCATTGCCCATCTAGTTCTAGGAACTTCGTTAGGTGTAATAGTTTTTAGTTCTATTTCTTCTAGTTTAGCTCATAGTAGAAACCTCAATGTCCAATGGGATCTAATAAAAATAGTAGTGCCTGGAATAATTATTGGCTCTGCCTTAGGAGGTGTCACAGCAAGCTACTTAGAAAGTGAAACTTTAAAAAATCTAGTATCCCTATTCTTAATTGCAACAGCTCTTCAAATGATGTTTCAATTTCCACCTCCTGATGCATCTCCAAATACAAACAAGGTTGGTCCCGTATTAGTCGGGGGTTTCATAGGCTGGTTATCTGGAGTTTTCGGCATTGGTGGAGGAATATTCTCTGTTCCTTATTTCTTCCATAGAGGCCTTGGCATGAAAAAATCTATCGGAACCTCTGCTGTTTGCGGTTTTCCAATAGCCATGGCCGGCTCTGTTTCATATATGATTGTAGGATTTCAAGATATGGAGCTTCCTGAATATACAATAGGATTTGTTTATTTGCCTGCGGCTTGTGTCATAGGTTTAGTAAGTATGATCACAGCTCCAATCGGAGCAAATATTGCTATAGGTATTAATCAAAAAGCTTTGAGGAGAACTTTTTCTTTATTGATTATAATCATGGCACTTAACTTACTTCTTAGATGATAGACCAAGATATTAATAAATCTTACTGGAAATCAAATATAAAAATAATTTTAATATTATTACTTATCTGGTTTTTGTGTTCTTTTGCTCTTGGGATATTATTTGTAGATTGGTTGAATGGATTTAAAATAGGCGGTTTTAAATTAGGGTTTTGGTTTGCACAGCAAGGAAGTATTTTTTCTTTTGTTCTAATAATATTTATTTATGTTTTTTTGATGAAAAAATTAGATAAAAAATATACTAATAAAGAAGATTAGAAGTAATGTCAGTTCAAGCCTTAACTTATCTATTTGTAGGCTCTAGTTTTATACTTTACATATCAATAGCCCTGTGGACCAAAGCAAAATCTACTTCTGAGTTTTATGTTGCTGGAAAGGGTGTTAATCCTATTGCTAATGGCATGGCAACTGCTGCTGATTGGATGTCTGCAGCTTCATTCTTGTCTATGGCAGGTTTGATAGCTTTCGTAGGGTATGACGGAAGTGTATATCTAATGGGCTGGACAGGAGGATACGTTTTACTAGCTCTTTTACTAGCGCCATATCTTAGAAAATTTGGAAAGTTTACGGTACCTGATTTTATAGGTGAACGTTATTATTCTAAAACAGCAAGACTCGTTGCAATTTTATGTCTTATTTTTGTATCTTTTACTTATGTGGCCGGTCAAATGAGAGGAGTGGGAATTGTTTTTTCTAGATTTCTTGAAGTAGATATTGATTTAGGTGTGATTATTGGAATGGTAATAGTCTTCTTTTACGCTGTCTTAGGTGGCATGAAAGGAATTACCTATACTCAAGTAGCACAATATTGTGTTTTAATTTTTGCTTACTTAGTACCTGCTATATTTATTTCAATCATGATGACTGGCAATCCAGTGCCTCAGTTAGGCTTTGGCGACCAATTAATAAATAGCTCCACCTATCTCTTAGAAAAATTAGATCAAGTGACAGTAGACTTAGGGTTTAATGGCTATACACAAGGTAGCAAGAGTACATTGGATATTTTTTGTATAACTGCAGCTCTCATGATGGGCACTGCTGGATTGCCGCATGTGATTGTAAGATTTTTTACTGTTCCTAAAGTTAGTGATGCAAGAAAATCAGCAGGTTATGCCCTTATATTTATCGCCTTACTTTATACAACAGCGCCAGCTGTTTCTGCTTTTGCAAGAATGAATCTAATTGATTCTCTAACTGACCTTAAGTATTCAGATGCTCCTGATTGGTTTAGTAACTGGGAAAATATAGGTCTTATTTCCTGGAAAGATAAAAATAATGATGGAATCATTAACTACGAATCTGGAAACTCTTTAAATGGAATAAAACCTATCTTCACTAACGAAAAGGGTCTTTATGGAGAAAGGTTAGTAAAAAATGAATCTGATTTAACGAATAACAATGAGGTATATATAGATAAAGATATTATTGTATTAGCTAATCCAGAGATAGCTAACTTACCTGGTTGGGTGATAGCGTTAGTTGCAGCTGGAGGCTTAGCTGCAGCTTTATCTACTGCTGCTGGCCTTTTATTAGTTATTTCTTCTTCAATTTCTCATGATTTACTAAAACAAACTTTTATGCCCTGCATAACTGAAAAACAAGAGCTAAGATATGCTCGAATAGCTGCTGGCTTTGCAATTGTTATAGCTGGACTATTTGGTATCTACCCGCCAGGTTTTGTTGCTCAAGTAGTTGCTTTTGCCTTTGGTCTTGCAGCTTCAACTTTTTTTCCAGTCCTATTCTTAGGAATTTTTTCTAAAAGAACTAATAAAGAAGGTGCTATTTCTGGAATGATTGCAGGTTTAATTTTCACCTCAAGTTATATAATATATTTTAAATATATTAATCCTGCTGCTAATGATTCTACGAACTGGTTCTTAGGGATATCTCCAGAGGGAATAGGTTTTTTAGGTATGATGTTAAATTTCTTAGTAGCCTATTCCGTATCATTCGCTACCCCAAAAGTACCAGAAAATATTATAAAATTAATAAATGATATTAGAAAACCAGAATGATCCTGCCCTATATTGATCCTATTATTTTTGAAATAGGCCCTTTAGCAATAAGGTGGTATGGACTTACATGGCTTATTGCGATACTTCTTATATATGGTATTTCTAGATATAGAATTAGAACTGTAAAGAAATGGGATGATGATAAATTACAAGAATTTATTTTTTATGGTCTTTTAGGGGCTATTTTAGGTGGCCGAATTGGCTATATGGTTTTCTACAATATAAATCAGTTAATAGCGGACCCCTTATCCATCTTTTATATCTGGAAAGGGGGTTTATCATTCCATGGAGGACTGCTTGGCGTTCTGCTATTTACATATATATTTTCAAAAAGGAAATGGGAATCCACTTTCTTTGAATCAACTGATTTCATTGCTCCTGCTATTCCCTTGGGTTTAGGAAGCGTAAGAATTGGTAATTTTTTAAATTCTGAATTATTAGGTAGATCTACAGATGCATCTTGGGGAGTAATTTATCCTAATGACCCTACTGGTTTAATAAGACATCCATCTCAACTATACCAAGCTGCCACTGAGGGTATTATTTTATTTATATTTTTATACTGGTTTTCAAGAAGTGAAAGGCCTAGTAAATCTATTTCTGCAATGTTTTTAATAGGTTATGGCACTTTAAGATTTATAACAGAATTTTTTAGAGAACCAGATCCTCACATTGGATATGAGTATCTAGATATTTTTACAAGGGGACAAATCCTATGTATTCCCATGATTTTAATCGGCATCATGCTATTATTTATTTCTTATAAAAAAGTTTAATAAAATGCAACAATATTTAAATCTAATGAAGCTAGTAAGGGATACTGGCACAAAGAAAGAAGATCGAACAGGAACAGGAACTATAAGTATTTTTGGGCATCAGATGCGCTTTGATTTAGGAAAGGGATTTCCTATGATTACTACAAAGAAAACCCACTTAAAGTCGATAATATATG
>TARA_B110000014_G_C20126662_1_pt1 | contig 11903 bp, 10 predicted proteins | sample TARA_B110000014 | Tara Oceans TARA_B110000014 (sample SAMEA4396468) | marine metagenome | biome: Westerlies Biome; feature: [MES] marine water layer (ENVO:01000295) within the mesopelagic zone...; material: water (ENVO:00002006), including particulate matter (ENVO:01000060) such... | reverse complement strand
CAATTTTTAATTTATCTTTTTGTTTCACCTATCTTAAATATCCTTATTTAAATTTTTTAATGCCCTTGCAAGCTTTTTATAATTTTTAAAATTAAGTAAAGCTCTATTAATTCTTTTATCAGTCCTAGGCTTCATAAACATCTTGAAAGCTCTTAAAGATGATAGCCTAATGAACCTTCTATGATACAAGAAGAGTTCTTTGAGAGAACAATTAAAATAAATCATAAAAAATCTATAAAAATCTTTTTCTGAGAAGCCTAAATTAATAGCTGAATGCAATAAACCACCTATATCTTTTACCCTCCAACGATTTGGAATGGAATTTCTAATCTGAGCTCTGTGAAGATCTATCAAATAAATGATATTATGAGCACCATCATTTTCTACATGAAAATGGCACAAATATAAATCTCTATGATTCATACCATTTAAATGAAGTTTTCTTGAAAGAGAAGCTACATTCTTGACTAGAAGATCTTTTAAGCCCTTTGAAGGAGGGCTTAACTTCCAAGAAAGAGTTATTTCTTCTAAGGAGGAAGTATTTATTAAAGACTTAGTAATTATAAATGATTCTAGTTTTGATGGGTTATTGCCTTTTCTTCCAAAGGCTAGAGGTTCAGGACAATTGATGCCTATCTCTTTAAGTTTAATAAGTGCCTTCCATTCATCGTATGCTCCATAAGCGGGTTTCTTTAGTTGGAGTAAATTCTTTAATATTTCACTCCATCCAATTCCTAAGTGCATTTTTATGAAATATAACTCACCATCTAAAACAAATTCTTTAGTTACTCTATTATCTAAATCCCTAAAAATAGTCCCATCAATATTTTTAGCCCATTCAAATGGATCTTTTCCAGCAAAAAAATCTTTAATTTTATTATTTAAGAAAATGACTTCATTCATTTAAATACTTCTCAACAATATTACATATAAAAGTGTAACGAGAATAAAAAAATTCATTTGATAAGGTTTTTAACTTCTCTCTATAAAAGTTTAATTTTTCTAACTGAACCATTTGCTGTAAATTTTTATTTAAACCTATTTGAGTAAATGGCTTATCTATTACCATACCTGCCTCTTTTTCAGATACCAAATCTGAATATCCTACTTCTTGTGCCACTAAAACAGGTAAAAGTGATGCCATAGCTTCTACAATGACATTGCCCGCTGCTTCTTCTCTAGCTGGGTGCACTAATAAATCAGAATTCATCATCAATCTTTGGATATCATGCCTAGGGCCCATAAATTTAACTCTATTATTTATGCCCAATTTAGTTGTAAGGCTCTTAAAAGTTTTACTGTTATCATCTCCTGCAATTAATAAATAAAAGTCTCCATTTTCTATATCCAAAGATGCAAAGGCTATTATTAATCTGTCCAAACCTTTTCTTGAAAAGTCAGAACCTACAAAAAGCAATAATTTAGAAGATTTTTTTATTCCTAATTCCTCCCTCAAATCAAGAGAACTTTCTTTATCAATCCAGTCATCTGATAAACCTGGAGGCACTATATTTAATCTTGATTCTTCTGTTTTATACTCCTCATAAAATATGTTCTTTTGTTTTTTATTTAATAAAAGTATTTTTGTTTTCTTATTTTGTGCAAAAACTTCTTTTTCAAAAAAACTAAACTGCTTGAACCTAGGGGTCAACTTATAAAGGAAATTCTTTTGCTTATTTGAATTTACATAACATGTATCTCCTGCAAAATATAGGTCCAAATTAGGAATCTTATTAAAACCAAATACTAAATCTGGACCTAAAGATGCAAGATCTCTCTGTAACTGATGATAAAAATTTTGATTCTTTTTATGATTACTTAACCCATAAGTTTCTATTTTATGGATTTTGACTCCATTTGGCATATCTCCAGACCATTCTCTACAAAATATGGTTATGTCTAGGTTTCTTTTAGACAGTTCTAATACGGTATTAATAAAGTCCTTTTGCAGGCCTCCGTAGGGAAAATACCGAAAAATTACTAATGCTACTTTCTTTGTCAAATGCCAACTCTATATTTTTTTTATTAAATTATCTATTTCATCTATTACTTCTATAGAAGAAATTTCTAATAAACTTTCATGATAACCATGCTCTCCCTTCCCTTCTCTAACTTTACTATACCCCTTAGATTTTCTAAGAATTTTAGCTCTTACATTTAAAGGAGGAGTAAATTCTGGGTCTGTAGGACCAAAAAGAGCAACTTGGTAAGAGCCTACAGCTGCAGCTACATGCATTAAACCAGAATCATTAGATATCACTGTTCCTTGCGAAATAATATCAACTACGTCTAATAAGGAAGTTTTTCCACTAAGATCAAAAAAAGAAGACTCTTTTTCTAATTTCATATTTCCAGCCACTTCAGCACAAACTAACATATCTTTTTTTGATCCAATCAATAAAACTTGCTTCCCAAGATCTAAATAGTGGTCGCCTACTTCAGCATATTTCTTTGTGGGCCATCTTTTTGCAGGTCCAAATTCAGCTCCTGGACAAAGGATTATGGGATTATTCTTAAAATCTAGGTCATATTCCTTACTTATTCTATCTATATTTGAAACATCAACCTCTAACGAAGGAAAATTATAATCATCGCCAACTGGTTGAAAATTATTTGCTAAAGCGCAGAACCTTTGAATCATTAAAGGATGATCTTTCATAACCAACTTTCTAGTATCGTTAAGAAGAAAATGTCTTAACTCTCCTAACCATCCAGTCCTTTTAGGTATATTTGCTGCCAAAGGCACTATTGTTGATTTTAAAGAATTAGGAAGTATTAGAACCCAATCATAAGTATCCTTTAAATTTCTGCCTAAATTCCATCTCCTCTTTATTAATAAGTCTCCATGTAAAAAAGGTAATAAAATTGAATTTGAAACTTCTTTCATCCTGTCTAGTAAAGAAAGAGTCCACTCTGGTGCCAAAACATCTATAGAAGATTCTGGATAAGTTTCCTTTAATTTCTTAAATAATCCTTGAGCTATAATTGTGTCTCCAACCCAAGAAGGACCAATAATTAGAATCCTCATTTCGTAAAAGTAACTAAGACCTTATTAAATGTAAGTATGCCAATCTTGAAACTCTGATCTTAGCCCCCTTACTTGCTCATAATAGGTTTTTTGTAAAATTTCAGTTACTTCTCCTCTTTTACCTGACCCTACATGATTTGAATCAATTGCTCTAATAGGAACAACTTCAGCAGCAGTACCAGTGAAAAAAGCTTCATCTATATCTTTTATTTCATGAGGCATTATTTTCCTAACTACTGTATTTATCCCTTTTTGTTTAGCTAGATCAATGATGGATTTTCTTGTAATGCCATCTAAGCAAGCATCCAAATCAGGAGTATGAAGTTCTTTATTTTTTACTACAAAGAAATTTTCTCCTGAACCTTCAGCTATATATCCCTCTAAATCTAGCATTAAAGCCTCATCGTAACCTTCATTAAGAACTTCGTTTAAGGCAACAATAGAATTTACATAATTTCCATTTACTTTAGCGGAAGAGACAGGATTTCTAACCTGTCTTTTATAATCAGAAATTTTTACATTTATTCCTTTTTCTGTAGCTTCTGGAGACATGTAAGAAGGCCATTCCCACGCCGCTATAATTGTATGAACTTTGAGGTTGTCTGCCCTAAGCCCCATACCTTCTGATCCATAGAAGCACATGGGTCTAATATAAGCTTCTTTAAGCTTATTCCTCTTAATAACCTCAACTTGAGCTAGATTAAGTTCCTCTTTAGAAAATTGCATTGGTAAATTTACTGTTTTGGCTGAAGAAAATAATCTCTCCGTGTGATCCTTTAACCTAAAGATAGAAGTACCTTGTGGACTAGAGTAAGCTCTTACTCCTTCAAAAACTCCCACACCATAATGCAAAGTATGAGTTAATACATGTACTTTAGCTTCAGACCAGTCTACCCATTCTCCGTCTAACCATATTTGACCATTGACATTAGATAAATCCACTTTTCATTCCTTAAAAAAAAATTATTAAAATAAGATCAGCAAGATTATCATAGCCTTGCAGTAACATACTAAAAAATAACATCTTAAAATAGAATATAAAATATGGTGTTAGAAAAAGGGAAAAAAATTGAAACTTAATGAGAATATATTTAGAGCTTACGATATAAGAGGAATTGCCTTTGAAGACCTTAGTGAAGAAGTTGTTATTCATATAGGAATTGAACTAGCTAAACTAACTATAATTCATGGAAAATCATCAGTCATAGTTGGAAGAGATGGAAGAAATTCCAGTCCTCAAATGTGTAATTTTTTAAAAAAAGGTATACTTAAAACTGGTTGTAACGTTATAGATATAGGTATTGTTCCAACCCCTGCTTTATATTTCGCAACACATACATTAGAAACTGATTGTGGAATTATGATCACAGGAAGTCATAATCCATCAAACTTTAATGGATTTAAAATTGTCATGAATAATGTTGCAATTTCAGGTGAGCAAATACAGAACCTTAAAAACTCTATACTACAATTTGATAATTCTAGATCTGAGAACTTTCTAAAAGGAGAAGAAAAAAATATAGGGATACTGCAGAAATACTCAAGCTGTATCGTAGAAAATATTAACCTGAAAAGGTCTTTAAAGATTGTAATAGATTGTGGAAATGGAGCAGCGAGTGTTATTGCTCAAAAAATATTTACAGATCTTGGGTGTGAAGTTATTTCACTTTTTTGTGAATTAGATGGTGATTTCCCTAACCACCATCCAGATCCCTCAAGGGAAGAAAATATGCAGGATCTGATATCGGAAGTTAAGAGAAATAAAGCAGATATTGGACTAGCATTTGATGGAGATGGGGACAGACTGGGTGTCGTCTCACCTACTGGAGAAATTATTTATGCTGATAGGCAAATGATGCTTTTTGCTAAAGATATTTTAGAAAAGAAAAATAAAAGGAAAATAGTTTACGATGTAAAATGCTCTAAACTCCTTCCTGAAGTCATTAAAGAATATGATGGTATTCCAGTTATATCGAAAACGGGCCATTCTTTTATCAAAGAAAAAATAAGAGAAGTTAGTGCCGCTTTAGGTGGAGAAATGAGTGGGCATATATTTTTTAATGATAGATGGCCTGGTTTTGATGATGGAATTTATGCTGGAGCAAGATTATTAGAAATCATTTCAAATTCAGAGGAAGATCAATTCAAATCCATACCTAAAATATTCTCTACACCTGAAATCAATATTGAAGTAGAAGAAGAGGATAAATTTAAGATAATTGAAGACTTTAAAACAACGGCAAACTTTCCTGATGCAAATATAATTTACATTGATGGTGTAAGAGCTGAATTTAAAAATGGATGGGGTCTTTTAAGGGCGTCTAATACTTCAGCAATACTTGTTCTTAGATTTGAAGCCGAAACAGAAAAAGAACTAGAAAGAATTATTGATTTATTTAGAAAAGAAATAGGTAAGATAGACAAAAAGTTAATGAAATTTGGTTTATGAGCATCACTAGAAAACAAGCCGAAAATATAGCTTTAGTATTAAGCGAAGGGTTGCCTTATATACAGAGATTCCAAGGCAAAATAATAGTCATAAAATATGGCGGTGCTGCAATGTCAAGAGATGACCTAAAATTTGGCTTTGCCAAAGATATAGCCCTAATGAAACTAGTTGGAATGCTTCCAGTAATTATTCATGGCGGAGGTCCTCAAATAAAAGAGGAGCTCACAAAAAAGGGAATCAAGTCAAACTTTATTATGGGTCAAAGAGTTACAGATAAAGAGACTCTAAAAATAGTAATAAAAGTTTTGGGAAATACCATCAATAAAGAAATAGTAAACCTTATTCAAAATTTTGGAGGAAAATCTAAGGGTTTAATGGGTAATAAGAAGGCGTTAGTTAAAGCTACAAAATTAAATATTCTTAATAAAGACGAGAAAGTTAATTTGGGCTTTGTGGGCAAAGTAAAAAGTATTGATATAAAGCAAATTAAGGCTTTATTAAGTAAAAATATAATCCCAGTAATCGCCCCTTTAGGAATAGATAATAAACAAACTTTGAACATTAATGCAGATCTAGTTGCATCTAAGATAGCAGCTAGCTTAAATGCTGAAAAACTAATTCTTCTTACAGATGTCAATGGAATATCAGACCACAAGAATGAATTAATTCCTCAATTAAATACCAAAAAAGCAAAATTAATATTAAATAAAGATTTTATAAAAGGAGGCATGAAGCCTAAACTAAATTCTGCTGTAGAAGCTTTAGAGTCCGGAGTTAAAGCTGCTCATATTATTGATGGAAGAGTGCCTCACGCAGTACTCTTAGAAGTTTTAACAGCTGAAGGTGTTGGCACCCTTTTAGAAGAAAAATGACAGAACTAAAACCAAGACAGTTAGAAATTATGCAGAAATTAACTGTCATGTTAGAAAAAAAAGGTCCTGTGAAAGTAACTACTGCTTTACTAGCAAAAGAATGTGAAATTACAGAAGCAGCAATTTATAGACATTTTCCTAGCAAAAGAAAAATTTATGAAGGCTTGGTAGATTTTTGTGAGCGAAATATTTTTGCATTAATTTCAAAAATAAATAAGGAGTCTATTAGCCCACTCGAAAAGATACAAAAAATACTCAAAATGTTAATAATTTTTTGTGAAAAGAATCCAGGCATGAGCAAACTACTAACAAGGGAAGCGTTCTCTGAAAATGAGGCAATCCTTGATGAAAGAATAGTACAAATATTTTCTAAGATTGAGTTACATATAAAACAGAATTTCCAAAAATATGAACAGGAAACAAAAAAGAAACTCGCTCTATCTTCTTCTTCCTCTGCAAACCTCTTATTATGCCTAGTAGAAGGATCTATCCAACAATTTGTTAGGTCGGGTTTCACTGAGGATGCTTCAGAAAAATTTGGGCCTCAAATAGAACTCTTAATAAAGTCTATCTCTTAAGAGATTAGTTAGGTGTAGTTTCTTGAAGAAAGTATTCAAAGTAACTGCTTTTAGATATCTCAGATGCCCTTATTCCTGACTTCTTGTCTACTTTTATTGATACTAAACCATTAGGAGGCAAAGAATTATTTAAAGGTATCTCTTTTATAATGGGTGTCATAAAATCTAACCAAATAGGTAAAGCGGTTGTACTTCCAAATTCTCTATTCCCAAGACTCTTTGGTGTATCAAACCCCACCCAGACTGTCGTTACTATGTGATCATTGAAACCAGTAAACCAAGTGCTTTCAGCATCATTAGTAGTGCCTGTTTTAGCAGAGAAATCAGATCTATTTAAAGATCTTATTTTTTTTCCTGTTCCTCTGTAAGCTGCTTCTTGAAGAATATCCTTTAAAATAAAAGTAATTCGTGGATCAATATCGGGCTCTTCTTTCTCTATTATTTTTTCCCTCTCATAAATTATTCTTCCTCTACTATCTACCACTTTACTAATAAAATAAGGTTCTATTTTTTTTCCTCCATTAGCTAACACTGAGTAAGCAGCAGCATTATCTAATGGACTCATTGAGGCAGTACCTAAGGCCAAAGACAAGTCTGAAGGCATCCTATCTTTTTTGAAACCAAATTTTGCAACATAGTTCTTAACTTTTTCTACTCCTATTTCTCTTAGTAATCTTATAGAAACTAAGTTCCTACTTTGCACTAAGCCTTCTCGTAAGCGAGTTGGACCATAAAAGTTTCCACTTGCATTTCTTGGTCTCCATTTTTCTTCTAATTCTTCATCTTCAAAAACCACTGGAGCATCATTAATGATAGAACTTGGCATAAAATTGTAATTAAGAGCTGCTGCATATAGAAAAGGTTTAAAATTTGATCCTAGAAGAGGAGCAGACTGAGTAGCTCTGTCATACTTGCTTAAATTAAAATCATAACCTCCCACTAAAGCCTTTACAGCTCCATCCTTGGGATCCAAAGCTACTAAAGCTCCCTGTACCTCAGGTATCTGTGAAAGTGAAAGCACCCCAGTTATTTCTGAAACTGAGATCCATAAAATATCCCCTTCATGTACTATGTCATTGTATGACTTAGGTTTTGAACCTCGTCGATCAGGTGAAATATAAGGTCGAGCCCATGATAAATTATCACTCCAAGGGATTTTATAGATTTCACCATTCTCAGCCATTAAAGTAAGATGCTTTCCTACATTAATAGCTACAGCTGGAAATTTATATTTAGTTGCCTTTTTATCTTCTAAAGAGAATTTCAGTCTATTTATAAAATTATCTTCATAATTATTTTTTAGAATGTATTGATCAGATATCTTATTTAAGTAATCAATCCTTTCTTTTAGCTCTAAAATAAAAAATCCCTCCGGGAAATCTATCTTCACATTTTCAGGCTCCCTAAACCCATGCCTAAAATCATAAGTTTCAAGACCTTGTTTAAGAGCTTTATTTGCACTCTTTTGTAAAGAAGAACTAATAGTTGTATAGACCTCATAACCCTCACGGTAAACTGCCAATCCATACTCACTTACCATATATCTTCTTAAATTCTCTGCTACGTATGGCGCGGATACTTCCGATACGAGGCCATGATATGTAGCTGAGATTGGAGCTCTAAAAGCAAGATTAAATTGGTCTTCTAAAATAAACTCTAATTCCAACATGCGTTTTAACACATAGTTTCTCCTGCTTAAAGCTCTTGCAGGATTGCTTATTGGATTTACTCTGGATGGAGCCTTGGGCAAAGATGCTATCATTGCGAATTGAGCTAAGTTAAGATCCGAGACTGACTTCCCATAATAAACTTCACTAGCTGCTGCTATTCCATAAGCTCTATTTCCAAGAAAAATTCTATTTACATAAAATTCAAATATCTCTTCTTTGCTATATTCATTTTCTAGCTTATAGGCCATAAATATATCTTTAATTTTCCTATAAAAATTTACATCTCTTCCAGTGAGATAATTACCAGCTACTTGCATTGTTATAGTGCTACCTCCGCCAACTATCTTTCCAGATGAGAGTAATTGGTAAAAAGCCCGTGCAAGTCCTTTAAAATCAACCCCTCCATGATTAAAAAAATTAGAATCTTCAGCTGCTATAAATGACTTAACAAGAAGAGGATGGATATCTGTAAAAATAAGTGCTGACCTTCTTTTTTCGCCAAATTCACCTATTAGCTTTTTATCTTCGGTATATATCTTTAAAGGAACTTGCAGTTGAATTCTTTTTATTTCAGTTTCATCAGGTAGCTTTGGGTCTACATACAAAATTAGGCCGCTAAGACCAAATAAAAATAATATAAAAGAGTACTTTGTTAAAAGCCAAAATTTTAGAATTAAAGTCTTAATCTTCATATATAGATTATTCTAATAAAATTTAAATACTATTACCCATGATAGATATAATAACTCTATGAGAATATTTATCGTAGGTCCAATGGCATCAGGAAAATCTTTAGTTGGACCTGAGTTAGCTAAACTCTTCAAATTACCTTTCTTTGATTCAGACAAGGTAATTGAATCTAAAACTGGTGTTAATATAAACTGGATTTTTGAGAAAGAGAATGAAGAAGGTTTTAGAAAAAGAGAAACAACAGTCTTAAAAGAAATAAGTAAAAGAAATAATTTTGTTTTATCTACTGGCGGAGGTTCCATTTTAAAAAAAGAAAATAGAGAGATTATAAAAACTGGCAATCATGTGATCTATTTACAAACGTCAGTCAATACTCAGATAAAGAGAACTAAATTTGATAAAGAGCGTCCTCTTATTGATGTAAAAGATAAAAAAATAACTCTTAACAATCTTGCTGAAATCCGCAATCCTCTTTATGAAGAAGTAGCCACTTTAACAATTCAAGAAAAACGAACAAATTTTCAAAACCTAATAAAAAGGATAGCTGCAAATATTGAATAATTTATAAATATGACTAAAAAGAAAATTAAATTAAATTTAAATGATAATTCATATGAAATTTTTGTTGGTGATGGTATAGCCACAAATAGCTCTTTAATCAAAAAATTTATTTCGGATAGAGAAGTATTAATTGTATGGGATTCCAAGATTCCTCAGAATAAAATTTCACAAATCTCTAAATCAATTAATAAATGCTCGCCTTTCAAACTTAATTCTTTAAAGTTAAGCCTTAGTGAAAAACTTAAGAATTTTACCTCTGTTTCAAAAATCCATAACTTACTTATCAAAAAGAATTATAGTAGAAATGCATTAGTCATTTGCGTAGGTGGGGGGATTCTTTCTGATGTTTCTGGTTTTGCAGCGGCAACCTATTTAAGAGGTATAGATTTTATTTTAATGCCTTCTACCCTGTTATCTCAAGTGGATGCATCTGTAGGAGGAAAAACTGGGATAAATCACCAAAAAGGAAAGAACTTAATTGGATCTTTCCACCAACCTAAATTAGTTTTAGTTGATATAACTCTTTTAAAATCTCTTAATGCCACCCAAATGTCGGAAGGATTTGCTGAAATAATTAAACATTGCTTAATTAAAGATAAAAAACTATTTAATTGGCTAGAAAATAAGATTTCAAAAAAAAGAAAATTAAATACTACTGATTTAACTTACTTAATATACAGATCAATAAAAATCAAGAGTGCTATTGTTGAAAAAGATGAAAAGGAACAAAACTTAAGAGCTCTTCTTAACTTTGGGCATACTTTTGGTCATGCTTTTGAAACTTTGGGCAAATATAAAAAATATAGTCATGGAGAAGCGGTTTCTTTAGGTATGATTGCAGCATTAAACTTATCTAAGGAATACTATCCTATTCCAGACCTTGAAATTAACAAAGTAAGGAAACTCATCTTGCAATTAGGCCTGATAACAAAACCTAAAGAAAAACTTAATTTATCTAAATTCTATTCTGCGATGCAGACTGATAAAAAAAGACATAATGAATCTTTAAGATTTATCCTACTTGAAAGTCTTGGCAAAGCTAGAGTTAAAGAAGATATTCCTAAAGAGTTAATAATTAAGGTCTTAAAACAATCATTCTAATCTTTGCTCTAATACTCAGGATTAGCTAGAATAACTATCCTTCTGTTAATAAAGAAGGCTCAAATTTAGGAAACGCCCAGCCTACTAAATATTAACTTATTTAAGTTAGTTTCATTTGGCCTGGAAATATATGGAAGAGCTAGCAAATCAAAAAAATATAAATTTAAGTAAGTCTAAAAGCTTTGGCTTGCCAGATAAATTTGGTCTATATGACCCCTCTTTAGAAAAAGATTCATGTGGAGTTGGTCTTGTAGCTAATATAAAAGGTATTCCTTCCAGAGAAATCATGGATGATGCTTACCATGTTAATTCTCAAATGGATCACAGAGGAGGATGCGGTTTCGAAGAAAATACAGGAGATGGAGCAGGAATCTTAGTAGCACTTCCTGATTCTTTCTTCCAATCAAAAGTAAAAGACTTAAAGTTTTCTTTACCTTCAAAAGGCTATTATGCAGTTGGAAACATATTCTTACCTCAGAATACCGAAGAGAGCAAAATATGCAGAGAATTAATAGAAGATATTATAAAAGAAGAAGGTCAAAATTGTCTTGGTTGGAGAAAAGTTCCAATAGATCCTGAAGGATCTAATATTGGACCTGCTGCCTTAGATGCCAAGCCAGAAATTTACCAACTATTTGTATCATCTAATATCAAGAATGATCAAGAAAAGTTTGAGAGGTCTCTTTATGTTATAAGAAAAAGATTCACTATTAAATTAAGACTCAACTCTAGTCTTAAAGAAGCAAAATTATTTTATGCTTGCAGCCTATCCTCAAAAGTTATTGTTTACAAAGGCATGCTCACTCCTTCTCAATTATTCCCCTTCTACCCAGATCTTCAAGATAAGGAATTTAAAACCCACCTAGCAATGGTTCATTCAAGGTTTAGTACGAATACTTTTCCTTCCTGGGATAGAGCTCAACCAAATAGGTATATGTGTCATAACGGAGAAAT
>TARA_B110000014_G_scaffold264120_1_pt1 | contig 11908 bp, 7 predicted proteins | sample TARA_B110000014 | Tara Oceans TARA_B110000014 (sample SAMEA4396468) | marine metagenome | biome: Westerlies Biome; feature: [MES] marine water layer (ENVO:01000295) within the mesopelagic zone...; material: water (ENVO:00002006), including particulate matter (ENVO:01000060) such... | reverse complement strand
CAAGTTCCTACAGCAATTACAGGGAAAATATTCATTTGAGTATTATAAGTACTAGAGAGTTATATGGGTATTTTTTGACTCTCTCTTTTAAATTTTTTTTAACCATTCAACATTTCGTTTATTGCTTGGGCAGCAATTTGAATTGTTTTATTACTGTGAACTATGGCTAATCTCACAAAGTTTTTTCCGGGATTTATCTTGTCTTTTTCTACTCCAAGATAACTTCCTGGAAGCACTATAATGCCATGTTTCTTATAGAGGTTCTTTGTGAATAATTTATCAGAATAAGGAGTTTCTAGCCAAATATAAAAGGCACCAGGTGGTCTTCTTATTGAACTTCTTGAATCTATAGTGCTTAAAAACGTATCAAATTTCTTGTCATAACTTCTTCTATTTGTTGCGACATGGTTTTCATCTGCCCAAGCCCAAGCACTTGCATATTGAGAGGGTAGAGGCATGGCCACTCCATGATATGTTCTATATAAAAGAAATTTTTTAATAGTCAGCTCATCTGAAGTTATAAAACCTGATCTTAATCCAGCTAAATTAGACCTTTTAGAGAGGCTATGAAAGGTGGCAATTCGAGAGTAATCTGAACTAAATTCTGATAGCTCTATTGCACTACTTGGAGCGGGCTGATTAGAAGGATATAAGTCTGTATAACATTCATCGGAACAGATCATGAAATCATATTTTTCAGCCAAAGATAAAGCATATCTATATTCATCTAGATTCATACAATAACCCGTTGGATTTGACGGCGAGCATAAGATTAATAATTGGCAGTCTTTCCAGATTTCTTTTGGAACAGATTTTAGATCAGGTTTAAAATTATTTTCTTTATTTGAATTTAAGAAATATGGCTTTGCACCAGCTAATATAGAAGCACCCTCATATATCTTGTAGACCGGATTAGGCATAACCACAGTTGGGTTTTCTAATTTTGCGTTGACTACATATTGTATAAATGAAAAAAGTCCTTCCCTCGTTCCACTAAGGGGCAATACATTTTTATTAGGATCAGGACTCTTTTTAAGGTCAAAACGTTTTTGGAGGTAAGAGCAGAAAGATTCTCTTAATATGTCTATTCCTTTCATAGTAGGATATTGTGAAAGGGTCGAACCTTTATCTTTTAATATTTGTAAGACTTCTGAAGGAGGAGCATTTTTTGGTTCCCCGATTGATAGGTTAAAGAGCTCTTTAGAACTAGGTTTTTCATTAGCCAATAATTCATTTAGAAAAAAGAAAGGATATTCAGATAGATTATCTAATTTATGGTTCATTTTGCATCAAGGCTATTTTTAAGGTTCTCAATCAATTTATTAAGTTCTTTTTGTTTTACAAAAGGAGTTCCTTCTGCAGACATAATACAGAATCTGTCTTCCACTCTTTCACCCAAGGTACTAATTCTAGCTTTTACTATTGATGCCTTATGTTCATTTAGTATATTCGTTATAGTCATTAACTTTCCAGGTCCATCTAGAGTATCAATATCTATTTGAGTCCATCTGTTTTTCATATCATGCTTAATTTCTATAACTGTATTTTTTTTAAAATTATGAAGTTTATTTGTAAAGCGTTTAGAGGTTTTTTGTTTTTTAAGTTTTTCAGCATCCAATGATTCGGTAAGTTGCTTTTTGAGTTCATTTATAAGTTTTGAATCATTGTTGATATGATTCCCGTTTTGGTCGGAGACAGTTATTGAATCTAAGCAATTTCCATCTTTTGTTTCATGTAATTTTGCATCAAATATCTGTAAATTATTTTTGTCTAGAATACTTACTATAGTTCCAAATACATTAGGCCTATCTTTTGTATAGATCATTATTTGCGAAGTTTCTAATTTACTAAGATTAGGATATATTTTTACTTTTACTAAACTTGTTGTCCCTAATTTATTATGTAATTCAGTTGTGTGCCAAACTAATGTACTAGTATCCATATCCCTAAAGTAAGAAGTATAAAAATTTTTCCATATATGTTCTATTTTATTTTTAGACAAAACATCTTTTTTTATCAGTTCATTAGCAGCCTCAAGTTTTATTAATTCACTATAATTTTTTTCATCTATGTTTTTGTGTTTACCTTCTAAGAAATCTCTGGTTTTATAAAATAACTCTCTCAATAAAGTGGCTTTCCAATTGTTCCATAGGGAAGGGTTTGTTGCCGTTATATCAGCAACTGTCAGACAATATAGGTAGTGTAATTTAGTAACATTACCTGTAACTATTGCAAATTGATTTATTATATTAGGGTCAGAAAGATCTTCTTTTTGAGAAGTGGTGGACATTAGTAGATGGTTACTTACTAGCCAAGAAGCTAAAGCTGTTTCATCGGAATTAAGCCCATGCTTTTTGCAAAATTCTTCAACTTTCTTAGCTCCCTCTAGGGAATGATTTTTTCCAGTTCCTTTTCCTAGATCATGAAAAAGGCCGGCTATATATAAGATTTCTAACTTTGGAAGTTCATGAATAATAGAGGAGGCCAAAGGGTATAAATCTTTAGAATTTCCAAGAAATAATCTCCTCATATTTCTTAAAACTTCTATAGTATGAGCATCGACAGTATATATATGAAAAAGATCATATTGCATTTGTCCCATTACTCTTCCAAATTCAGGTAGGTACCTTCCAAGAATACCTAATCTATTCATTTCCTCTAATGCCGTGACCATAAGTCTAGGTGATCTCAGTATTTGCATAAATAAATTTGAGTTTCTTTTATTTTCTCTAAAATTTTTATTTATTAAATGCCTATTTTCTTTTAGCCTTCTAAGTGTATTAGGTCCTATTCCGTCTAAATGGGAATTTTTGCAAAGCTTAAGAAATATCTCTAATAAGACATAGGAACTTTTCTTGATGGAGACATTATCTTTCAGTTCTATTAGATTATATTTTTCTATATATCTTGCATGAATATTACGAAAGTTAGCTCTGCTTTTATACATAATCTTTTCTTTAAAAGATTTGACAACTGTATTATTAATTTCAGAGATGTTAAAAGCCGACTGATAGTACTTTTTCATTAACTTTTCAGCAGCTTCATGCTCAGAAGAAATTTGTGGAAATAATTGACTACCCAAAATTATCTGATTTCCAAACAATAGCCTATCTTCTTCTCTACCCGATGCCATATGAAGTAGATATCTTATGACCCATATAAAATTCCTTGAATTTATTAATTCTAATCTTTCTGATTTTGTGAGAACTTCTTTTGGTTTTACTAATTTCAGATCAGTCCTGGTCGAGTATTTAAGCATCAGCCAAGAAATAACCTGAATGTCTCTTAAGCCTCCGGGAGAACTTTTAATATTTGGTTCTAGATTGTATTCAGTATTATCAAATTTATTGTGTCTTTCATTTTGCTCTTGTATTTTTGCTTCTAGAAATTTTTTTCCTTTCCACATACTTGAAGAGGTAATTATTTTTTCTAGTGTTTTTTGTATATTTAATTGTCCGTATAGAATCCTAGACTCAAGCATATTAGTAGCAGTACTGAGATCTACAAAGGATTGTTTTTTTGCTTGATTCAATGTTCTTACGCTATGACCTACAGTAAAGCCTTGGTCCCATATTGCTTGAATAACCTTTTCAATTTTTTTTTCTATTTCTTTTTCAATCTCTTTAGTTGAAAGAATCAATAGGTCAATATCTGAGAAAGGATGTAATTCTCTTCTGCCATAACCTCCCACAGCAAATAAACCAATGTTAAGGGCTTCATGTAGATTATTTTTTTTCCATAAATAGCATAAAAATCTATCTAGTGAATCAGATCTTTTCCTTAAAAAATATTTTATCTTATTATTTTTTCTATATTTAGATTTATTAAGCCAATACTTAAACCCTTCATCTATTTCTTTAAGCTCATTTGGAAGATTAAGGTTTGATATTTCTAGTAATTTTGAAACCATAAATGCGTCAAATTATTTCTTCTTCTCTTTTTGTTAAAACTTCGCATCCATTTTTATTTACTAAAAGAGTATGTTCCCACTGGGCAGAATTTCTTCCATCTTTTGTTTCAACAGTCCATCCATCATTCAATAGTTTTGTATGTTTTAAACCTAAATTAATCATTGGCTCTATTGTAAAACACATACCTTCTTCAATTTCCAAGCCGCTTCCTTTATCCCCATAGTGAAGAATTTGAGGATCATCATGATAGACTTGGCCTATTCCATGACCGCAATATTCTTCTACTACAGAATAGTAGTTTTTCTCAGCATGAGCTTGAATTGCATGCCCTATGTCTCCTAAAAAGGCACCAGGTCTTACTGCTTCGATACCTTTGTACAAGCATTCTTGAGTTATTTTTACTAGTCTTTCATTATGAGGAAGAGTTTTTCCTACGAGAAACATTTTAGATGTATCTCCATGCCATCCATCTTTAAGAACTGTAACGTCTATATTAATAATATCTTCATCTTTTAGCTCTCTATCCATTGAAGGTATACCATGACAAATAACTTGATTAATACTGGAACAAATTGTGTGTTTATATCCTCTGTATCCTACATTAGCTGGGATAGCCTCCTGTTCTTCTATTATGAAGTCATGACATAATTTATCTAATGCCCCTGTAGTAATTCCTGGTTTGACATAAGGAGTTATCATTTCAAGAACTTCTGCTGCAAGTTTTCCAGAAATTCTCATTTTATTTATATGTTCTTTTTCTTTAATCATTGATTCAAAAAATGAAGTAATTTAATTTATTTAGATGGACAGATAACTTTACATTTATTATAGTGCTTTTTTAATGCCTATTAGCATTATATACAAGATTACGGACCTAGAATTTCCTTCTAGTCCGTTTTTTTTTGTTTCAGTCAAATTATACTTGCTAGCTGATGAATCAGAATAAGGCCTTACTGGCACTAGAAGATGGATCTGTTTTTTATGGGAAGGGAATAGGAGTTAAAGGCGCTATAAATGGAGAACTAATCTTTAATACTTCTATGACTGGATATCAAGAGGTCCTAACTGATCCTTCCTATACTAATCAGGTCATAATGTTTACTTATCCTCATATTGGTAATACTGGAACCAACAAAGAAGATAAAGAGTCAGAATCAGTTTGGGCTTCAGGTCTAGTTATAAGGGATCTTCCTCTTATAACTAGTAGCTGGAGAAATGAAATGTCTTTGCAATCTTATCTTGAGACAAATGAAATAGTAGCAATTTCAGATGTAGATACGCGTCAGTTAACAAAAATACTTAGAAAAAAAGGTGCTCAATCATGTTCAATATTTTCAGATATTGATATATCTGACAAAGAAGCTATTCAATTTGCTAAAGAATTCAAGGGTATGTCAGGGAAGGATTTAGCTAAAGAAGTAACAACTAGTTCAGTATATTCTTTTGAAAATGATAGCTTAGATATAACATTAAATGACTATAAATATAAGGTTGTAGCCTATGATTTTGGTGTGAAAAAAAATATTTTACGAATATTGAGTGCAAAAGGTTGTGAGGTTATTGTAGTTCCCGCTTCTACTTCTCATGAAGAGGTTTTAAGTATGAGTCCTGATGGAGTATTTCTATCCAATGGCCCTGGAGATCCAGAACCTTGCACCTACGCTATAGAATCAATTAAATCTTTAATAAAGTCAAAAATTCCTATTTTTGGAATTTGTTTAGGGCATCAACTTTTAGGGTTAGCTTTAGGTGCTAAAACAAAAAAAATGAAATTTGGTCATCACGGCTCTAATCATCCAGTTCAAGAGCTTAGTTCAGGAATTGTTTCTATAACGAGCCAGAATCATGGTTTTACACTAGATGATAGTTCTTTACCAAAAGAGGTGAAAGTTACTCATAGATCTTTATTTGATGGCTCTATTCAGGGTATAGAATACCAAAACAGCCCTGCTTTTAGTTTTCAAGGTCATCCCGAAGCAAGCCCTGGACCTAAAGATTTAAATGGATTATTTGAGAAATTTATACAAGAGATGGAAATAAGAAATGCCTAAAAGAAAAGATATTAATTCAGTTTTAATTTTAGGGGCTGGTCCTATAGTTATAGGTCAAGCATGTGAGTTTGATTATTCCGGAGCTCAGGCATGCAAAGCTTTGAAAGAAGAAGGTATAAGAGTTATTTTGATAAATTCAAATCCAGCTACCATCATGACTGATCCTTCAATGGCGGATTCAATCTACATAGAACCTATTAGATGGCAAACCATAGAAAAGATAATCCAAAAAGAGAAACCTGATGCAATTTTGCCAACCATGGGAGGTCAAACTGCTTTGAATGCAGCTTTAGATCTTCATAAAAATGGTGTTCTGGATAGATATGAAATTAAAATGATAGGAGCGTCTAAAGAAGCAATTGATAAAGCTGAAGATAGAGACTTATTTGCTGCAGCTATGACGAAGATAGGTTTAAAAACTCCAAAGGCAGATTTAGCCCATAATGAAGAAGAGGCAAATAGAATAATAGAAGATATAGGATTCCCTTGCGTTATCAGACCTAATTTTACAATGGGAGGCGCTGGAGGGGGCATCGCCTATAATCTTAATGAATTTCAAGCAATTTGTGCTGGAGGGTTTGAATTATCTCCAACTGGAGAGGTTTACATAGATGAATTCCTAGGGGGGTGGAAAGAATTTGAGATGGAGGTAGTTAGGGATAGGAAGGATAATTGTATTATAGTTTGCAGTATAGAAAATTTAGACCCAATGGGTGTGCATACTGGAGATTCGATCACAGTAGCTCCGGCTCAAACCTTAACTGACAAGGAATATCAAGTGATGAGAGATGCGTCCATGGCTATTCTAAGAGAAATAGGTGTTGAAACAGGAGGTTCCAATGTTCAATTCACTATTAATCCAGAAACTGGCGAATTGCTTGTTATAGAGATGAATCCGAGAGTCTCTAGGTCTTCTGCCTTAGCTTCCAAGGCAACTGGATTTCCTATAGCTAAAGTAGCTGCAAAATTAGCTATAGGTTATACATTAGATGAATTAGATAATGATATAACAGGTGGATCTATTCCAGCTTCATTTGAACCTTCTATAGACTATGTAGTTACTAAAATTCCAAGGTTTAATTTTGAAAAATTTCCTCAAGCAGAGCCAAGGTTAGGAACTCAAATGAAATCGGTAGGCGAGGTTATGGCTATGGGAAGAACTTTTCAGGAGTCTTTGCAGAAAGCAATAAGAGCTTTGGAAATAGACAGGAATGGTTTAGTTGAGCTATTTGATGAAACAAATCATGATGAAGCTTTTTTGAAATTTGAAATTGGATCAGCAAGTCCAGATAGATTATGGTTAGTAGCCGATGCTCTAAGATTTGGAATTTCTGAAGAAGAGGTTTATGAAATTTCTAAGATAGATCCATGGTTTATTGCACAAATCTTAGATTTAGTTTTAGAAGAAAAAAAACTATCTTCAAGAGATTTAAATTTAATTGAAAGAGAAGAATTATTCCATCTTAAGAGGAAGGGATTTTCAGATGCTAGGATTTCTGAAATCTTAGGAGTTGATGAAGAGGACGTAAGAGTTAAAAGGCATGCTCTAGGATTAAGACCTGTTTATAAAAGAGTAGATACTTGTGCTGCAGAATTTGAGTCTCCAACAGCTTATATGTACTCGACTTATGAAATAGAATGCGAGTCTTTACCTACCAAAAATAAAAAAATTATTATTCTTGGAGGTGGCCCAAATAGAATAGGACAAGGTATTGAGTTCGACTATTGTTGTGTTCATGCAGCTTTAGCTTTGAGAGAAGATGGTTATGAAACAATCATGATAAATTGCAATCCCGAGACAGTTTCAACAGATTATGATATTTCAGACAGGCTATATTTTGAACCAATAACTTTTGAAGATGTTCTTGAAATCGTAAGGGTTGAGAATCCTTCGGGTGTTATTGTCCAGTATGGAGGGCAGACACCTCTTAAGTTAGCTGTTGAGCTAGAAAAAAATGGGGTTCCAATTATTGGCACTTCTCCAGATGCTATCGATTTAGCTGAAGATAGAGGCAGGTTTCAACAGTTTGTAAAAAAATTAGACTTGAATCAACCCCCGAATGGACTAGCATTCAATAATAAAGAATCTCTAGAAGTTGCCGAGAAAATAGGTTTTCCTATCGTGGTGAGACCTTCATATGTTTTAGGTGGTCGAGCAATGGAAATTGTTCACAATTTAAAAGATTTAGAACATTATCTAATAGATGCCGTTCAAGCAAGTGAAGATAGCCCAGTTTTGTTAGATAGTTATTTGAATTTAGCCGTTGAATTAGATATAGAGGCTGTTAGTGATGGGGAGAGAGTAATTATAGGTGGCGTTCTCCAACATATAGAACAGGCAGGGATCCATTCAGGAGATTCGGCATGCTCTTTACCCCCTTATAACTTATCGAATGAGCTGGTAAGTGAAATAAATAGTATGGTCAAAAAGATAGCTATAGAAATAAAAGCAGTAGGTTTAATTAATGTACAACTTGCGTATCTCGATGATAAACTTTTTTTACTAGAAGTTAATCCAAGAGCTTCCAGAACAATCCCTTTTGTTTCTAAGTGTATAGGGGTTTCATTAGCTAAAATAGGCGCAAGGTGCATGGTAGGTCTATCCCTAGAAGATCAAGGCATAACTTCAGAAATAATACCTAATTTTGTGTCTGTTAAAGAAGCCGTTTTGCCTTTTTCTAGATTTAATAATGTAGATCCTATTTTAGGGCCTGAAATGAAATCAACTGGCGAAGTTATGGGAATAGGAAGATCCTTTGCTGAAGCTTATGAAAAAGCACAAATTTCTTCAGGAGCAACTATTCCCAAGATTGGAACTGTCTTCTTGAGTGTCCGTGATTCAGATCAGAGCCAGATTGGAGATTTAGCAAGAGAGTTTTCTGAATTAGGATTCAATATTATTGCGACAAAAGGTACGGCTGAGAATATTAAAAAAGCGAATATTCCTTACAAACTAGTTAATAAAGTAGCTCAAGGAAGACCTCATATTGTTGACTTAATGAAAAATAGAGAAATAGACATAGTGGTCAATTCAACAGAAGGTAGGCAATCAATTATAGATTCAGCATCTATTAGGAGGACCGCTCTAGAGGAAAAGATATACTGTACTACCACTATGGAAGGTGGAAGAGCGGTCTGCGCCGTTTTGAGGAATAAAGAGGATTGGAGCATTAACTCGATCCAAGAACTTCATGCTAATATAAGTTCTTAAATCTTAAGAATTTTATGTCTAAATTTCCTATGACTCTTGAAGGTGAAGCTAAACTAAGAGAGCAACTTGAACAGCTTAAGTTTGTTGACAGAGTTAACATATCTAATGCAATAGCTTCTGCTAGAGAGTTGGGTGATCTAAAAGAAAATGCTGAATATCACGCAGCAAAAGAGCAACAAGGTCTAGTTGAATCTAAAATAAGAAATATAGAATCTCATTTAGCTGATGCTCAAGTAATAGACATCACAAAAATAGAACCTTCCAACAAAGTAATATTTGGTGTAACAGTAGAATTAGTAGACGTTGATTCGGATGAAGAAGTAATTTATAAAATCGTAGGAGAAGATGAGTCAGAAGTTTCAGAAGGAAAAATATCTGTATTATCTCCTTTATCTAGAGGGTTGATAGGCAAGTCTGTAGGAGAAGAGGTTAGCATTGAAGTACCTAAAGGTAAAAAGACTTACGAAATTCTTTCAGTTAAGCATTTATAACATTGGTTAATGTCTAAGAATAATAAATATAGCAAAGCAGATTCATTTGCTCTAGAAGCAAAAAAAAAAGGTTATAGGTCAAGGTCAGCTTTAAAGCTTATAGAGATTTTAAAAAAAGATGAATTAATTAAAAAAGGTATGCAAATACTGGATTTAGGTTCATATCCTGGTGGCTGGTCACAGGTTGCTTCTGAAATTGTCGGAACATCTGGAAAGGTTTTTTCAGTGGATAGACAGCCTATGAAGCAAATTGATAACACAAAATTCTATCAATTAAGCATGCAAGACTTATTTGAGAATGTTCCATGGGCAGAATTTCAATCTTTTAACCTTGTTTTATCAGATTTAGCACCCAATATAAGTGGTATAAGAGAAAAAGATGATGCTGAGATGATCTCTTTATTGAAAACTGTTTTTAAGATAAATGAGCTGTACTTGAACCAAAAAGGCCATTTAGTAATAAAAGTATTTCAAGGAGAAAGTTTCGATTTTGCAAAAAAATATATAGAATCTAACTTTAATAAAGTAAAAATAAGGAAACCTTCGTCTTCAAGGTCTAACTCAAGTGAGACATATCTCTTAGCTTTAGATAAGTTATAATCAGGATTGAATTATGAGTGAATTGGTAAAAAATATTTTGTTTTGGCTCTTTTTGGCTGGGACTATTCTGTCCGTTGTGAGTAATTTTCCTAATGAAGAAGAGGTAAGAGACATTAGTTACTCAGAATTTATATCTCAAGTCGAAAGTGATCAAGTTTTAAGTGTCGAGTTTGGGAGCGATAATTATACTATTAAAGGTATCTCAGTTAATGGCAGTAAGTTTGAGACGGTAAAACCTCCTTATTTACAAGATGATTTGAGTGAAGTTTTGAAAGATCATAGAGTTTCTATAGAAGGACAAAAACCGGATAAACCTTCTTTATGGAAGCAGCTTTTTATAGCTAGCTTTCCCATTTTAATAATCCTGGCAGTTTTTATGTTCTTCATGAGACAAATGCAGGGAGGTATGGGTGGAAAATCAGGACCCATGAGCTTTGGTAAGAGTAAAGCAAAGCTTCTTGAGGGGGGAAAGGTAAAAACAAAATTTGTTGATGTTGCAGGAATTGAAGAGGCTAAAGAGGAAGTTCAAGAGGTTGTAGATTTCCTTAGAGATCCAACTAAATTTCAAAAATTAGGCGGTAAGATTCCGACAGGTATTCTTCTTGTTGGTACTCCTGGAACAGGTAAAACTTTGTTATCAAGAGCAATAGCGGGGGAAGCAGAAGTTCCTTTCTTCAGTATTTCTGGGTCCGATTTTGTAGAAATGTTTGTTGGAGTTGGAGCATCAAGAGTACGAGATATGTTTGAGCAAGCAAAAAAACATTCCCCTTGCATAGTATTCATAGATGAGATCGATGCCGTGGGCAGACATAGAGGAGCAGGATTAGGTGGCGGACATGATGAAAGAGAACAAACGCTTAACCAACTTTTAGTAGAGATGGATGGATTTGAAGAGAATCAAGGTATTATTATTATAGCTGCAACTAATAGGCCAGATGTTTTAGACCCTGCCTTATTGAGACCCGGAAGATTTGATAGACAAGTTGTAGTGCCTTTACCTGATATTAGAGGAAGAGAACAAATTTTAAAAGTTCATATGAAAAAGGTGCCGATTGCAGATACAGTTGATCCTTCAGTGATAGCAAGGGGGACCCCAGGATTTTCAGGAGCTGATCTTGCAAATTTAATAAATGAATCGGCCTTAATGGCAGCACGTGCATCAAAAAAACTTGTTTCTATGGTAGAACTAGAAGCAGCCAAGGATAAAGTAATGATGGGTGCCGAAAGACGATCTATGGTGATGTCTGAAGAGGAGAAGCTAAAAACAGCTTTTCATGAGGCTGGGCATACAATTGTTGGAAGATCTCTAGAGCATCATGACCCAGTTTATAAGGTTTCCATTATTCCCAGAGGTAGAGCCTTGGGGGTGACTGTTTTTCTTCCAGAAGAGGATAAATATAGTCACAGCTCCCAAGGAATTTTAGATAGAATTTGTGGCCTATATGGAGGAAGGATAGCAGAGGAATTAATTTATTCAGATGAAGGAGTTACAACAGGAGCTGCTAATGATATTGAAAGAGCAACTGAATTAGCTAGGAATATGATTACCAAATGGGGGTTTTCTAAAAAATTAGGCCCTTTGAAATTCGATTCTGATTCAGATGAACCTTTCTTAGGAAGGACAGCCGGAAATACTCAACAAAC
>TARA_B110000014_G_scaffold252071_1_pt1 | contig 11916 bp, 13 predicted proteins | sample TARA_B110000014 | Tara Oceans TARA_B110000014 (sample SAMEA4396468) | marine metagenome | biome: Westerlies Biome; feature: [MES] marine water layer (ENVO:01000295) within the mesopelagic zone...; material: water (ENVO:00002006), including particulate matter (ENVO:01000060) such... | reverse complement strand
CCTTCTTGTCTAAGGTAGACGACTGCACCACATCCTTCTTCCTGAATCTGCTTGAGCGATGATTTGAGCTGTGGTCCGCAATCGCACTTCAGAGAACCGAAGGCATCGCCGGTGAGACATTCGGAATGAATCCTGATCAAGGGGATTTTCCCACTCGTCAGGTCGCCCGTGTAGAGTAAGCAATGCTCGAGGCCATTCTCATCTTCAGTAACACGAATCCTGAAGTTGCCACTTTCAGTTGGTAGATGAGCATCGGCCTCAACATCAATCCCTTCGTGTGCTCCTCGAAAATATACAGACATAATTTTGAAGTATCCGAGTTTCCTTATGAATGGGTGTTTATTTCCTAGATTAGCTAAGCATATAATGAGCTGAATTTGTATTCATTGCAGCTGCATTTTGCAACCCTACAACTGCACTAGCACAATCCAGACTTAGGAGGGGTTTCTCCGGATGACTGGATAACCAGCCACCCGGATTGCGTAATTCCGACGCAATGGACACTATCAGGAGTCCATCTTGGCTGCGTACCAGACCATCATTCCGAAAGCGGACTTGTTGAGCAAGTCAGCGATGTTGTAGAGGATATTCATGTCATCAGTGGACATTCCGTCGACCATGCCGTTCCCCATCATGTAGCCGATTGGGTAGATTGCCCAGCCAACAGTGACGATCATCCGCATCGCATTGAATGCGAACTGGACCCCGTCGCTGCCTGACTCGGAAGCTTCCTTGACATCGCCGGCCCAGATGGCATAGAGGATGTATCCCCATCCAGCCATTCCAATGATCCACCATACCTCGGTGCTCGAATCGCCGAATAGCTCCCAGGCTCCAGACTCGCCGAAGAACCCTGCGATGAGCATCACGAGCGAAGCTCCCATCAGATTCCTGAACATGACTAGTGTAGCAGCGCCTATTGCGGCCATGATCAGGTAGAACTCTGCGATCTGCAGAGGAACCGTGATCAACCAGTCGATGTATCTGTAGACGAGGGGAGACGAGCCTTCCATAGCCCAAACTTCCCTCATGTACGTGTAGTGGTACCACGCGACGCCAGTAACCAGTGCGGCTACAGTCATCGAAGTCTTCCACTTGTCATCCACATTCTGCCTCTCAATCAGGAAGAATGCCGTCGAAGCCAGCATCGCTGCGGTAGCGATCCAAAAGCTGATCCCCACCCAATCATCAGTTGCGAGGGCCGTCGTCTCTGCAGCCACGGTTGGCAGCGATACGACGCCCACGGCAATTGCAGTCCCAATTGCGAGGCCTCTTGTCTTTACTTTGTTACTCATTAGGATCTCATCCATGCACAATTGAATATTGAAGCAGATATATACCGTTGTTTCTCAAAACAAAACATGGATTACATTTCGCTTCTTTCTAGAAAACAGAAGTATATACCATCAATTGTTAATCGATAATCATGAAGATGACAGGAATAGAAACTCTATGGATGAAACTTGAGAGGCAGCTGGAATCTTGGATCTTAGAGTCTGAGATCCCCGAAGAAGGCCAGGTTTGATCGTGGGCTCTTATTTGGTTGTCGGGGGCAGCAGTGATATCGGCATGCTGTTGTGTCGGAAGCTAATCGATGGGGGCAACAGAGTCTCGGTATTAGTAAGAGATGAAAGCCGACTATCTGACCTACGTGAGGACCTGGATCATATCTTCGTAGGAGATGCCAATGACGAGAATTTGGTTAAAGATGCTGTTCTCGCTGCAATCGAAAACGGAGATGGGAGGTTGGACGGTGCGGCACATATGGTCGGCTCGTTTGCAGTTAGGCCACCACATGCCATGAGTCTGGAGTCCTTCGACGATGTGATTAGAACTAATCTGACTAGTGCCTTTGTTACCTTGTCAGTCGCGTGCAAGCAGATGCTGAGGAACGGAGGCGGTCGAGTAGTTTTCACATCCAGCGTAGCTGGGAGCACAGGACTCGTCAATCACGAGGCCGTATCAGCGGCCAAGGGAGGGGTGGAGTCAATGGCAAGATCGGCCGCTGCAACTTATGCTAAGAGGGGAATCAGAGTCAATGTCGTTGCCCCGGGTCTCACAGACACCCGACTTTCCACCCCAATAACCTCGCCCGATGCTTCCAAGAGAGCTGCGGTCGGAATGATCCCTCTGAGGAGAATTAACCTTCCCGAAGAGGTTTCAAACTCGATTCACTGGCTCTTGACCGAGGCTCCAGACAATATTACCGGACAAGTACTGCACCTTGACGGGGGGATGTCCAAACTGAGGAATTAGACTCTCTGATAACGAGCGCTAAGCGAGGGAGGACACCGAATCAACGACAAGGGATGGATTCTGACCACTATCCTCCAAGCTCTCTTTCGTGGCCTCTCCTGAAAGTACCAGTATTCCGTGGACTCCTGCCCTATTTGCCATCTCCATATCAGTATACAAGCGGTCGCCGATCATCGCGCAACTTGATGGATCCAGCCCAAGCTCCTCTATTTTGTGTAGTATCATTCCCTTGTTGGGCTTACCACAGATATGGATGGGCCTCACCCCAGTTGTGGCTTCAAAAAGGGCCATGTAGGCGCCTGTGTCAGGCAACCCACCATCGGGTGAGGGGCATACCATATCGGGGTGGCTTGCAACCATCGGAACCCCGTTATGGAGATGTACGCAAGCCGTAGACAGTTTCTCGTAGCTAATCTCTGTGTCATATCCCAGAATCACGAATTCAGGCTCGCTCGATGCCGTGGAAAATCCACTCCCCTCGAGCATCCCCCTCATCCCCTCTGTCCCCACTAGGAACGTGTCGACTACCTCTTTGTCGGATAGCCATGCAATTAGATCGTGGGTCGAAAGTAGCACTTCACCCTCATTAGCTTCGATGCTCAGGCCCCTGAGCTTTTCCAGATATTGCCCTACTGACTTACTAGAATTATTGGAGAGGAAAAACCTCCTGATGCCTCGGTGCTCCAGCCTTTTCAGGAATTCCGAGACGCCATCGATTAGACTGTCCCCCAGGTAAATGGTGCCATCCAGATCCAAGAAGACGGCTGCTATTCCATCGAGGGACTCGTCTAACTCGCTTTCCACGTTCCAATCACATCATGGCAACAATATAGTCTTGAATAGGAACCAAGGGCTCCAGAGGGCCTTCTGGGCCTCTTTGTCCGCGATCATGCCTGTCAGCATGTCGCCCATTTCCTTCTTCCTGGACGACTTGCCGACGAACCAATTCATCAGCCTCTTCCACTTGACTACCTTCTGCAGTCTGTGGGAGTTGGTCAATTCCTTGCCTAGGGTCTCCCATAGGTCATTCATGTACTCGATCGCCTGTTCCTCGGGAAAACCATCGGCATGGGAATCCTTGTCGAAGTACTTCGAAGTCATCTTCGCAGAGACAAGACCGTTGCCAATCCCCTCCCCACTGAATGGGTCGACCAAGCTGGCTGCATCCCCGACGCACATCACCCCCGCTCCCGCAGTTCTTCTCGGTTGGTAGGAGGGGGGATTCTTCCTGGGGGATCCGAAGGGAAGCTGCCATCCCTTCTGTGAACCCTCGACTATCTTGGCATCCTTGAAGCGCTCCTTGAAAACAGGATGGCTCTCAATCACCCATCGCTGCTTCTTCTTCAGGGACTTGCTGGCCCCGGTCTGCTTCCTCTGCTCAGAAATGACCATCCCTATTCCGACGTTAACTACTCCCTCTCGGACTGGGAATAGCCAGAAGTATCCTGGAATGACGCCTTCAATGAAGTGAATCTCAATGGGGCCACGGCTTCCATCGAAGCCACCCACTCCCTCCCAGTACTCTCTGTAACCCCCACAGTAGTGATCGTCGTCCCTCATAGGCTCTCCATGTATCCCTTCCACCAGTTTCGTGGCTACGGGGCACCCGTACCCACCAGCGCCAATCGTCAGCGCTGCAGAGAAACTCAAAGTTGGATTCTCAGCCGATCTACCACCGAAACTACCAGAGATTCCAGTAATTTGCCCCCCCTCCTCAAGAACCCCCTTCACGTTGAAGCCTTGGATTACTGAACCTCCAGCACTGGTGACTATCTCGGTAGCCCTCTTGAACATCATGTAGTCGAATTGCATCCTGGGCAGCGAGTAGCCCGCCATCTTCTTCTCGAACTCGTCTTGGGGCAGCATCACCTTGACAGTGCTGCCATTCGCTGATCCGAATACGATCGAGTCGACCATGAAGTGGGGGGTGGCCTCGACCATCTCCTTCACACCGAGCTCTTTGACATGAGACAGCGACTTGCCACCAACGGCATCTCCGCACACCTTGTCCCTGGGCCACACTCCCTTCTCGATCAGAAGCACCTTGCAGCCATTCAATGCGTTGTAAGAAGCCGCGGCAGAGCCACTCGGGCCACCACCAACTACGATGACATCGAAGGAGCTCCCGTCTCCGGGAACATCTCCTGTGTCTATCGGCCCTTCCCAAGTATCCATTCTAGTTAGGATGGGGGAGGCATCATCATTCAAAGTATGCCATCGAGTTCATCCGTCAATTGCCCCTCCGGCAAACATGGTAGATACTATTTGCATCATTCAGACGACCTTGCCCGGAGAATGGGCAGCGCCCATCGTCGGCGAGTGGGCTTCTTCCTTAGTCCAAGATGGAATTGCAGCATGTATCCAGAGATCCAGGATTACTTCTGTCTACAGATGGGAAGAATCCATGGAGAGTACAGAGGAGTGGAGAGTCCAACTAAAGACTTCCACACACAACAAGGAAAGGCTGATCGAGGCAATCCTCTCTTCTCACCCATATGATACACCACAGATCGTCTCTTGGGATGCCGAAACAACATCGGACTATGCCAGTTGGGTTGAAGGGTGAACCCCCTTCGTGACCATGGGCCTAGTGGATTTTCTGCGCCCAGCAAAGAAGGTCCCCTCCACTTGGTGGAGCTCAACGGAACCAATGAATACGCGACCACGTCTCTCAACTCTCACAATCCTCGTTATCGGGGAGATCCTGTTTGGTTTGGGAGACGCGATTCTGATTGCAGCGGAGGAGGGGAACACACCTTGGACGGTCCTCGCAGAGGGGCTCGCCAATGTGACTGGTGGGTCCATCGGCCAGGCAACTTTCATCGTAAGCATCGCAGTTCTGTTTCTCTGGATACCGATTAAGGAGACTCCAGGGATCGGTACCGTACTCAATGCAATCATCATAGCGGCTACGATAGAGATCATGGTCCCACTCATCCCTCCTCCTGAAAGTGACTTGGTAGCTTTGCTCCAAGTATTTCTAGGGATTTTATTGATTGGAATTGGTAGTGCGATGTACCTGACTGCAAACCTGGGGCCGGGGCCAAGAGACGGTTGGATGACCGGATTGCAGAGGGTGACCGGCGTTCCAATCGGGCGAGTCCGGGTCACGATAGAGGTCTCTGTCCTGATTGTCGGGGTCGTCCTAGGTGGGACCTTTGGATTCGGCACGGTCCTCTTCGCGTTCGCAATAGGTCCAGTAGTTGCGTCCTGCTTGTCCGTGGCCGGTAGAATAGGCTCCACTTAGTGTCTATTTGGATAATTTATGGGGCCCCTATAGGGAGGTTCATGGAGTAATTACGGGTAGCCACTTCCATGGGAGGGCATGGAGTCATTCAGCGGTATCGAGAGTTCCTGCCCGTTTCAGAAGATACCTGCATCATTTCACTAAACGAGGGCAACACCCCTCTCATCCAATCGCATAACTTAGTTCAGGCTCTAGGGGGCGGCTTCAGGTTGTTCGTCAAATACGAGGGACTCAATCCTACAGCCTCGTTCAAGGATCGAGGCATGACCATGGCAGTGACCAAAGCGGTGGAGAAAGGGGTCCGGGCAATTGTCTGCGCTAGTACAGGCAATACCAGCGCTTCCGCAGCAGCCTACGCTTCTCGAGCTGGATTGACCTGTGTAGTTCTGATCCCAGAGGGAAAGATATCCTATGGGAAGATGTCCCAAGCCTTGATTCATGGAGCCAAGACGATAGAAGTCAAAGGTAATTTCGATGTTGCATTGGAATTGGTCAGGGAGTTGGGGATGAGGGACGAAATCGAGATCGTCAACAGCATCAATCCCTTCAGGATTCAGGGCCAGAAGACGGCTGCGTTCGAGGTTTGTGACGAACTTGGAGATGCCCCCGACATGCACTTCTTGCCGGTTGGAAACGCGGGGAACATCACTTCTTACTGGATGGGATATAACGAGTACAGGGACGCGGGCAAATCCACTTCACTGCCTATGATGATGGGTTGGCAGGCAGAGGGCTCAGCACCGATCGTCAAGGGGCACGTGATCGACTCCCCAGAGACCGTAGCAACGGCAATCAGAATAGGCAACCCAGCAAGCTGGGAACATGCAGTAAGAGCCTCGGAAGAGTCGTCGGGAGCAATAGATTGCGTCTCCGATGACGAGATTCTCGATGCTCACAGGATGCTTGCCAGGACAGAGGGAATTTTTGTCGAACCAGCCTCAGCAGCTGGTATTGCTGGAATCGTCAAGAGCCATGCAAGTGGGAGCATTCCCCTCGAATCTACGGTGGTGGTCACAGTTACCGGGCACGGTCTGAAAGACCCGGGAATAGCCATAGAGAATGCTAAGGCAAGATCCGTAGTAGTAGAACCAAACATCCAATCCGTGCTTGATGCCATTGGAATGGAATGAGCATCGTTATTGCTAACCGGTCAATCGCGTGCCATGGATGACAAGTTCTCTAAACGCGAGTTTTCCACCAGGGTTGTTTGGTCGGGTACCAATAACATAGAGGGTTCGGCGGTCACTCCGATCTTCACCACCTCTACATACAAGCTTACAGATGAGAGATATCGGAAGTGGATGGAGACGGGCGGTCAGCACACACTTCTCTATAGCCGATATTCCAGCGTCAACTCAGAGGCAGTCGCCGCCAAGGTCGCAGCTCTTGAGGGTGCAGAGGATGGTGAGGCATTCGGCAGTGGAATGGCAGCAATCTCATCTACATTGCTTTCTCTATTGTCCAAGGGTGACCACGTGGTGACTTCCGCCGATATCTATGGGGGAACATACGGTCTTATGACCTCCGATTTGCCGAGATACGGCATCGAGGTCACGATGGCCGACATCAGAGACCCACCCTCCTTCGAGGCTGCGATTAATGAGAATACAAAGGTGCTCTATGTTGAGACCATCACAAACCCCGTCCTCAAGGTCTGTGACTTGGAAGAGATGGCCTCCATAGCCAAGAAGCATGGACTGGTCTCAATCGTTGACAACACCTTCGCGACCCCTTGGGCATGCCGTCCAATTCCAATGGGATTCGACCTCGTAATCCACTCGGGTACAAAATTCCTCAATGGGCACACCGATCTCACAGCTGGCATCGTCGTCGGCAAGAAGGATCTAATCAAGGGGGTTTTCGAAGCCAAAGCCAGATTCGGTGGTGCCGCCGACCCACATATGTGCTACCTATTGGAGAGGGGGATGAGAACACTGCACGCTAGGATGCCAATTCACGCCTCCAACTCTTCCGAGATAGCCCGCAGACTGGAAGAGCATCCAGCCATCACAAGTGTAAACCACCCCTCTCTGCCGAGCTTCGCCGATTACGAGGTCGCTAAGAGAATAGCACCCAAGGGAACGGGAATGCTGTCTTTCGCCGTGAAGGGGGGCGATGAGAATGCCTTGCGCTTCATCCGAGCCCTTGAGATTGTTTTCGAGGCAACAAGCCTCGGAGGAATCGAGAGCCTAGTGGAGTGCCCCTTCAACACCAGCCACTCCTTTGTCCCGGAGGAAGTCAGGCTCGAGGCTGGGATCGTCCCCGGTTTCGTCAGGATGAGCGTCGGGATAGAGGACGTCGAAGACCTATGGTTCGATATCGACCAGGCTCTGAGAGCAAGCCAATTGTGAATGGGTGTTTGGCATGGACATGGTACTTCTGGTCGCCACCCTCGTGTTCATCATCCCGATGTGCATCAGTCCCGGACCCAATAACGTCCTATGTGCAGCTCATGGGTCCCAGCACGGATTCAAGGGGACGCTGACGCTAATCTCGGGCATGGCCGTAGGCTGGTCCGCCCTGGGGCTGTTCGTGGGCGGCGCGACAGTCTTCATCGAGGACAACCAGGAGTTCTTCAACATCCTGACCTATATCGGCGCTGGATACATCGCCTACCTTTCGTACAAAATCGCAACATCTAATCCGTTGGACGAGGGCTCGCAGGAGAACGAGCGACTTGGCTTCGCTACTGGGGTAGCCATACAGTTCGTGAACGGCAAGGCATGGATTCACTTCCTCGTCCTAATGACCACCTTCGGGTCTCTCTTCGGAGCCGGATTCGCTGGAAAGGCAATGCTGGTGCTCTTCAACGTGATCTTCGGGCTTCCCGCTGTGATGTCATGGGCAGCGTTTGGAACAGTGTTGCGAAGGGCATTCACCAGCCCAAGTTCCGCTATCGCACTCAATAGGGCAATGGGCGCATCACTGTTTGGAGTGGCACTCTGGATAGTAGTCCAATAGTAGTGTAGGCTCTTCTAGAGGGAGTGGTTTCATGGTGCAGAGGGCAGGATTCGAACCTGCGAAGCACTACGCACTGGGACCTCATCCCAGCCCCTTTGACCGCTCGGGTACCTCTGCTTGTGAGTCAGCGGGCTCACGCCGGTCTATTTCAGAGGTATCCTAACTTCCACATGATCAGATATCCTATGGGGAGCAAGGGTAAGCAGATTGCAAAGGCCCTTCGGAAAGCCCTCCACAGGCCATCCTCATCCCCCTCGGGGATGCTGTCCGCGACTACCACGACCAGCTCTTCGATCATCCCCGCTCCCGGTGACACGCTCATTGCCAACACCTCATTTCTCCGGACTGATAATGATATTCACGGAATCGCCAATCGAGACCAGCCCCTCTTGCACTACTCGCGCCAGCCATCTCGACCAACCCTCTTCCTGCTCGTGGTCGACCCTGCTGAATCTCCTCTCCATGAACGACTCACCGATCTTTGAGCAAGGGGCACAGGGCTCGCTAAGCTCCAGAACCGCATCACCGATCTCCAATCTCATGCCGTCTTCCAGAGAGCTCCACTGGATGCCTCGGAGTGTGAGATTCTCCCCGGTTGACCCCACTTCTATCGGATGACCCTCTCCCTTCAGCTCCTCAATTCTCTCAAGGGAGAAGATGCAGACCGCCCTACCAGGATCTCCACCTCGACTTTCTCGGAACACGTTGAAATCACCCTCGACACCGTTCTTGCTGAACTTGGCAGACTCCACTGAGCTCTTGGGTACACCACCCGAACTGATGTTTATCGAGTGAACAAAACCGTTCATCCTAAGACCTCGGAAAAATCAATCTCCACATTTAGCCTATCAACCATTTCCACATATCTCCCTGAGAGCGATTCATCCGGCTCGCTCAGATTGTGCTTCCAGAACCTCCAGGCGGCTATTGAGAGGGTAGCAAACCGGTGAAGGAAGGGAAGGGAAGCGATCTCCTCCTCTGTCAGCCTTCTGACACTCTGGTAGCCATCGAACAGAGCCTTCCACCGACCCCATACCGGTTCTGCTCCGTCCCATCCGAATCCGACGCATGACATTGCCAGATCGCAAGCCATCGGGCCAATCCAAGCCTCTTCCAAATCGAGAATTGCAGATACGTCTCCTCCGCTCCCAATTACGTTGTCGGGAAACAAATCACCATGGATGACACCGCGAGGGAGGTTCGAGGGAAAGCCTTCCCTCAATTCCTCAATCTGAGAAGACAACATTTCGACAAAGGGCTCGACCCTCCTCATCTTGTAAGACAGCGAAATCATTTCTTCAAAGAGATCGAAGCCCATTCTGTTATCCTCAGGAAAGCAATCTGCAACAGGAATGAGGTGCATCCTTGCCTGAACCTCACCCAGTCTTCTCAGAGAATCATCGTCTAGCCCTAGGATCCCCCCACTAACAAATGGAAGCAGAGTCCAGGCAACTCCATCCTTGATGACCATTCGTTTTCCATCATTGAGCATAATTGGAACGGTGGTCGGGATCCCGTTTTTGTGTAGATGAATGTGACAGTCAATGACCCTGCTAACCTTTTCAACCGTGTTTGCAGACCAGGCCTTTAGCACGACAGAGGATCCATCCTTCAGGGAAAGATGCAAGTTGGTATTGGCCCAACCCCCTTCCAGCGGTGTAATCGACTCCAGATCCCCCAACCCAGCTTTCGAGATTAGCCATTCAGCATCAGCAAGTGAAACCAAGTTATTCCCCCTCACTCTCGGAACTGACTCCCATTCGATCTCGAATCCGGCTTTCCCATTCCGAGTGATCGAAACCGGTCAAGCTACTGAATAACGCAATTTCTTCGCATAATTCTTCACCGCACGTCAGATAATGACGGTCACCCAGTGGAACGTATTCTTCCTCCATACTCAATATTGGCAACCTGTAGATATTCCAGTCTCTCCTTTGCAGGAACTTTACGATTGGCGATTTGACGAATCCGGGAATCAGTGAGAAACCGAACTTCACGATAGCCCCAACCATCGTGGTCTTGCGGTTGCTTGAGGCCGAGTTAGCGTGTCTGTCCATCTTCACAGCATAGTCCCATTCATCGATTCCGAGGAAGCCCTCGATCTCTCTGACCACCCCAATTGGTTCGGACCTCATCCTCGAGCTATCGATTATTGTGAACCTATCTAGGTCAAAATGCTCCAACCAATTCCTCATCGAAGTCCCATACATGGAGTCAACGCGTAACGAATCGTCCAACCAGGCCTCCTCGAAATTTCTCCAACTTCGGTTGTTTTCCTTGTCCTCGCCAGTGCTTCGAATCATGTTCCAGTGGCTCACGGTTCTGGCTACCGGCTCCCTTAGACACAGAACAAACCGAGCCTCGGGGAAATTGGATTTTATCCTCCCAGGAGCAATGGGACAGGCAAACGTGTGGACGGATCCGTCCATCTTCATCCCGTCCCCAGAAAAGAATTCGCTGTATTGGGGCCAATCTGGCTCCCTCTCGTCCCTCACGAACGTACCTTTGTGAGTAGCGACAAAGTTCGGCTCCTTAGGTTCCGAAAGTGTGATTCCAGGATGCTGATCTAAGACATTTGACAACCAAGTTGTCCCGGCCTTTGGGGCGCCGACCAAGAAAACATCCACTCTCAACGCCTCCACTGTTCCGGTGGGGGCATATCATTTCACTTTCATCATGACTGAGCCGGTCTTTGGCAAGCATAGGCATAAAACGGACCATTCCCGCCTCTTGGATAACATGCTCATTCTGGATATGCCGAGAGCGATCGGAGGACGATGAATGAAGCTCTCTCTGAAGAACATGCGCCACTTCCTAAGGGACATGGCGAGGACCGCCATTAGAGGCGAACTGGATTCTCCAGATTTCATAATTCTCGATGAAAAGGAAGTAATTTTTGCCAGTGTGGCAAAATCAGCATGCTCGTCGATCAAGACCTCCATCTGTGGTACACCACCCGAGGGCGTCAAGATACACCAACACACCTCCCATCTCTCCCACAGAAGAATTCCAAAGAAGAAAGGCCAGTATTTCGTCTTCACAATTGTCCGAGATCCATATGAGAGACTGGCATCCTGCTATCGCGCCAAGTTCAACAGAGAAGACGAGTCGACATTCATTTTCTCGAACTACCTGTTTGGATATCTGAAGAATCACGATTCTTTCGATGAATTCGTGAGGAAGGTGTCAAAGATTCCCGATAAAATTAGTGACAGGCATTTCAGATCTCAACACAAGATAGTCTTCGCCTCTGGAAACAAGGTCGATTTCATAGGTAAATTCGAGAACCTCCCATCTGACTTTGAAGGGATTAGGGACAAGTACGGATTTGGAGAGCTACCAGTCTTGAACAAGTCATCTGGAAAGTCCGCAGCCGACTTATTCTCCGATGAGACCAGAGAAGCGACATCAAGGAGATACAAGAGAGACTTCGAGTTGTTTGGATATTCCAA
>TARA_B110000014_G_scaffold242543_1_pt1 | contig 12047 bp, 9 predicted proteins | sample TARA_B110000014 | Tara Oceans TARA_B110000014 (sample SAMEA4396468) | marine metagenome | biome: Westerlies Biome; feature: [MES] marine water layer (ENVO:01000295) within the mesopelagic zone...; material: water (ENVO:00002006), including particulate matter (ENVO:01000060) such... | reverse complement strand
AGGCTGGACTTCTCTAACGCCTCATATCCAGGATTGAGCACGTATTGACCCTGGTCAAATCCAACCCGCGCTGCGCCAATCGGGCCCGCAAAAGGTACACCGGAAATTGCAAGTGCCGCGGACGTCCCGATCATCGAGATAATGTCAGGGTCCATATCCTTATCGACCGACATGACGGTAGGTATGACTTGTACTTCGTTCATGAACCCTTTTGGAAACAGCGGACGGATAGGTCGATCTATAAGCCTACACGTCAGGGTTTCCTTTTCGCTAGGGCGTCCTTCTCGACGAAAAAAACTTCCAGGAATCTTACCCGCAGCGTACGTGCGTTCTTGATAGTTTACTGTCAGAGGGAAAAAATCCTGTCCCGGATTTGCCTTAGGCATCGCAACGACGGTACAGAGAACTACAGTATCCCCCATTCTCGCAACGACGGCGCCGGTCGCCTGTTTTGCAACACTACCTGCCTCTAATGAGACCTTATGCCCACCGTACTCAAACTCTTTTATCATCTTATTCAATTGCTTCTCCTTTAGCGGGCTATCGTCTGAGCCCTAAACGCTGAATCAGCGTCGAATAACGTTCCTGGTCCTTCCCCCTGAGATAGTCTAGAAGCTTCCTTCTTTGACTGACCATCCGAATTAATCCACGACGGGAATGGTGGTCTTTCGCGTGATCACGGAAATGTTCCTGTAAGGAATTTATATTTTGTGACAGTAAAGCAACCTGGACTTCTGGCGATCCAGTATCGCTATCGCTCAACCGATACTCCTTCACGATTTCAATCTTTTCCTCGGCACTAAGAGCCATCATATTTCTCCAATATGCTTCACAACGACAAGGAAGACGGAACCGCGCATATTTACAGTTTCCGTTCTCCCAAAATCAGGCGGCGCGGTGCGACGCGTCCGTCCTCCATAATTTCACCCATCCCTAAAAACCATTCATCGTTCAAACACGATTCTCGTAACTGAACCCACCCTTCGCTAGGCGCGTGCGGTACTACTACGGGTTGACCTTGTCGCAGGTAATAGGCTGACGTCGTATTCAACCGAACCGTTGGCCATTGGCTTACCGCGCTCGAAATCGGGGCGAGCAACCCATCCAGTCCACCCTCGGCCCGAGCGGCTTCTATTTCATCGAACGTCACCAAATCTGATTCTGTGAAAGGCCCCGCCATTAAGCGGCGTAATTCCGCAACGTGGGCTCCGCACCCCAACTGCTCCCCAAGATCGTCCGCAATGGTTCTGACGTAAGTGCCCTTACTACTATGCACCTGCAACGTGATTTCGGATCCGCTGAACGTCAACAATTCAATGGAATAGATAGTTATCCGTCGAGATTCCCTTTCAACCTCAACTCCCTGTCGGGCATATTTGTAGAGCGGTTTCCCTCGATGTTTTATCGCTGAGTACATGGAAGGGATCTGATCAATCTCTCCCTGGAAGCTCTCTACCACATTCTGAATACGATCCAGCGTAACTCCTTCAGTACTCCGCTCTTCAACGATGTCAGAGTCGGCATCACCACTTGCTGTTCGAATACCCAATCTAAGTCTCGCCCTATATTTTTTATCGGACGTGAGCAAAAACCGGGAAAATTTTGTCGCTTCCCCAAAACAAAGCGGCAATACACCCGTCGCTAGCGGGTCGAGGCTCCCTGTATGACCGACCTTACGGGCATTAAACAATGTTTTCGCGCGCTGGACCGCCTCACTGGAGGTCACGCCTCGAGGTTTGTCCAAAACAACAACTCCGTTAACATCTCGACCTTTTCGACCTCGACTACGTCCCATCAGAAACTTCCGTATCCGACAGCCAGGCACCACCTAACTCGTCAGAAGCTAGTGCTCGCTCGATTAATGCCTCGAGCTGTGGGCCACTTTGGATCAACTCGTCATAATGGAATCGCAGCGCAGGTGTGGTCCGCATGACGTGGCGCTTCGCCAAAATAGAACGCAAGAAGCCAGCGGCGCCTTGTAGTGCGCGAAGAGTTTTGTCTTTGTCTTCGTAATTATCTTGTTGGGCTGAAACGGTTGTGAAATAAACATCCGCGTACGAAAGGTCCTTACTGACTATTACGTCGGTGATGGACAACATCCCTATCCTCGGATCGCGCATTTCACGCTGAACCACCTCCGCGAGTTCCTTACGCAAAAAGTCCCCAACACGAAGTTCTCGGCCACTTTTTAGTTGATTACGCGTAGACAAAATTCATAAAGCCCGTGCGATTTCTGTAGTGTCAAACACTTCAATTTTGTCGCCCGATTGAACGTCGCTATAGTTCCGAACACCGATGCCACATTCGAGGCCGTTTCGTACTTCACCAACGTCGTCTTTGAACCGGCGAAGCGATTCCAATTCGCCTTCGTAAATAACGACGTTTTCCCTTAGTACACGGATACTTTTGTTACGGAAAACAGTTCCTTCGACCACCATACAACCCGCTACTTGTCCATATCGCGGAGACTGGAAAACATCCCGAACTTCAGCAGTACCAACTATTTCTTCGCGAATCTCCGGGGCCAGCATGCCCTCAAGAATAGTCCTAACGTCGTCGAGCAACTCGTATATAACGCTGTAATAACGGAGTTCTATCCCTTCTTTCTCGATCAAGTCCTTAGCCGAATTATCCGCCCGTACATTGAAGCCAAAAATGACGGCTCCATACGTCATGGCCAGGGTGGCATCTGATTCGGATATCCCTCCGACGCCCGAACCCAGAACATTTACAGACACTTCCTCGTTACCAATCTCGGCAAAAGATTGCGTTATAGCCTCCAGGGAACCTCTTACATCCGTCTTTAAGACTATTTTAAGAACCCGCTTTTCACCCTCGCCAAGGTTTGCAAACATATTTTCGAGCTTGGCTGCTTGCTGTGTAGACTGACGCTTCTCCTGGCTCCTATGGGCGCGAAATTCCGCAAGATCCCGTGCACGTCGATCGTCTACTGCTACCGAGAAGTCATCTCCCGCGTTGGGAGTCCCGTTTAGTCCAAGGACCTCGACCGGAATCGATGGCCCTGCGCTAACAACGGTTTGACCATGCTCGTCAACTAACGCTCGTACTTTCCCGAACGTTTCGCCCGCAATAATCACGTCACCTTGCTTCAATGTCCCGTTCTGGACCAAGACAGTCGCTACTGGGCCTCGCCCACGCTCAAGTTTTGATTCGATTACAACTCCACGCCCTGGTGCGTCGGGAACGGCCTTCAGCTCTAATATCTCTGCTTGTAGGTTTACGGCTTCGAGAAGCGCATCAATTCCCTCGCCTGTTTCCGCGGAAACATTCACAAACTGAGTATCCCCTCCCCAATCTTCCGGTATGACGTCAATAGCAGCGAGTTCATTTCGGACTCGTTCCGGGTCAGCTCCCTCGAGATCAATTTTATTGACTGCAACTACCAGCGGCACTTCGGCTGCTTTTGCATGTTGGACGGCTTCCTCGGTCTGCGGCATGACTCCATCATCCGCGGCACATACGAGAATGACGACATCCGTCGCCATCGCACCACGAGCACGCATTGCAGTAAACGCCGCATGGCCGGGGGTATCTATGAAAGAAATGTTCCCGTGCGGGGTCTCGACATGGTACGCACCAATGTGTTGAGTAATTCCACCCGCTTCACCCGCAACAACACGCGACTTTCGTATGTGATCTAGGAGTGATGTCTTCCCGTGGTCGACATGTCCCATCACTGTCACAACGACGGATCGTGAAACAAGATCGCCTTCGACCTTCAAAGACTCTTCCAATTCCTGCTCTATCCGGTTGTCAGCAACAATTTTCGCTTTATGACCCGTTTCTTCGACCACTAAAACCGCAGTATCCTGATCGATGGTCTGATTAATTGTTGCCATGACACCCATGCCCATAAGTGTCTTGATAACCTCGCCTGTCTTTACCGACATCCGCTGTGCTAGGTCTCCCACAGAAACCAATTCGCCGATCTCTACTTCTCGTTGAATTTCCTCTACCGGCTTGGAAAACTCTCCCCCTTGTTTATCCTGCTGAAGGGCTACTCTCTGCTTCATTCGGCGAGATTCTTTCTTTAAGGACAACTCGCGTCGACGGGTTCGTTCTCCACCGGGAGGCCCCGATCTATCGCGATCGCGACTTTGACCCTTACCCCTTCGATTTCCCTTTTCCGCTGCCTGCGCCTGCGCCTGCGCCGTTGCTGCAGCTTGAGCGACAGCATCCGCCTCCGTTTTATCCTCTTTAGCTTTAGATTTAGCTTCTTCTTCAACTTTTGCTTCGTCTTTGGCTTGGGCTTCTCGGTTGTCGGATTCACTTACCGCGAGCAATTCCTCTTTCTCGCGGAGTTCAACCTCTTCCTTTTTACGAATCGCTTCGGCTCTACCTTCCTGCTCAGCGGCTTGTCTTCGGCTCTCCTCCTCGCGAATACGCTCCGCTTCGATTTGAAGCTGACTCGAATCATTTGAGGCCTTCGAATCTGACTCTCCCGATTGGTCATCTTCTGACGATTCTGCGTCAACGCGCTTTACGTACGTCCGCTTACGCCGAGTCTCAACCTTTACACTATGACCGCCTCTGCCAATTTTCAGAGTACTCTGGGCGCGTCTTTTCAACGTAATCTTTTTAGGGGCAACAGAAGCTGTCGGAGCGCCTTGCTCTCCTTTCAGGAAGGCTAACAGGCCTTGCTTATCTTCATCCGACACGGCATCCGCTTCGTCATTTTGAGGCAGCCCGGCTTCGTGCATTTGTTGCAGCAGTTTCTCGATTGGAACACCGGTTGTTTCAGCGAGTTGTTTTACCGTTACCTCAGCCATTGGTATCTCTATTGAAAATCAGTCTGGCTCCTCAACTTCAGCCTCTTCGAACCAAGGGGCACGGGCCGTCATAATTAGCTCTGCCGCTTCGTCTTCGTCTAGACCTTCAACGATTTCAATGAGCTCGGGTATCGCTAATTCTGCCAAACTCTCCATTGAAGTTATGCCACCTGCCGCCATCGTCCTAGCCAACTCGTCTGTCATTCCTTGCATTGCCAAGAGATCTTCTTGCGGCTCTTGTCCATCTCGTTGTTCTTCGGAAGCGATCGCCCTAGTAAGCATCGAATCCTTGGCACGTTGCCGCAACTCGTTTACGATTTCCTCATCAAATCCATCGATAGCACTAAGCTCGTCGATCGGTACGTAGGCCACCTCTTCAACGGTTGTAAATCCTTCTTCAACAAGTACGGCTGCCACGTCTTCATCGACAGATAGCGCAGTCATAAAATTCGCCACATACTGCTGAGCTTCGTCCTGTTGCTTCTGCGTCGCTTCATCTTCGGTCATGATGTTTAGTTTCCAGCCCGTCAGTTCGCTAGCAAGCCTGACGTTCTGGCCGCCCCGCCCAATCGCTTGCGCAAGATTGTCTTCCGCAACAGCTATATCCATAGAATGCGCATCCTCATCCATAACAATCGATGCAACTTCCGCTGGACTCATGGCGTTAATAACTAGTTGCGCGGGATTCTCGTCCCACAAAACCACATCAACCCTTTCCCCGGCCAACTCTCCAGAAACAGCCTGCACCCGGGAACCACGCATGCCGACGCAAGCTCCAACCGCATCTATTCGTCCATCGTTCGTTGTAACCGCTATTTTAGCTCGTGAGCCAGGATCTCTTGCCGATCCACGAATCTCGATTACGTCTTCAGCGATTTCAGGTACTTCAAGCTTGAATAGTTCCACAAGCATCGCCGGCAAAGTTCTCGTCAAAATGATTTGCGGACCGCGGGCTTCCGGCAGCACCTCTAGCAGAAATGCGCGCATCCGATCGCCGATGCGAAACGTTTCTCGCGGGATTAGGTGTTCTCGAAGTAAAACAGCCTCGGCATTATTACCGAGATCGACGATAACTGAATCACGCGACGTTTTTTTTACGATCCCGCTTACTAGCTCGCCAACCTTCGGTAAATACTCTCGAATAACCTGTTCGCGCTCGGCTTCCCGAACTTTTTGCAGTATTACCTGACGCGCTGTCTGAGCAACAATTCGACCAAACGCGACTGATTCAGCTGGTTCCTCCCAAACGTCACCAATCCCGAGACTAGGGTCTTTTTCTTTCGCTTCGTCCGGCGTCAGCTGGGCATCAGGATTAAAGGGGAATTCTTCATCTTCATCTTCATCTATCTCGGCTGGATCCACCACCAACCATGTCCTAAAGGTTTCGTAATCACCAGTCTCCCAGTCGATTGATACTCGAAATTCAGCATCGTCTCGGCGCCGCTTTTTTGTTGCGGTCGCTAGCGCTACCTCGATCGCATCGCAAACAACTTCTTTGGGTACCCCTTTTTCGTTCGAGACCGAATCTACAGCACCAAGTATGTCTTTAGTCAGCATTAGAGATAACCCTAATCAAATTGGGGTACGACGCGTGCCCGTCGTACCTGCTCAAGCGGAATTAAATACTCTTCATTGTCCGCGGTTACTACCAGCTCACTATCCTCGACCCCAACGAGTAAACCTTCGACTCGTCGTCGACCATCGAGCGGAACTTCCAGTCGAACATTCACCTGTTGACCAATATGCATCTGGAATTGTTTATCTTTAAATAAGATCCGATCTAACCCCGGCGAGGAAACCTCGAGCGTATACGAGTTGTTGAATGAGTCGTCTACGTCGAGGAGGCTGCTTAATTGTCGGCTCACAGCCTCGCAATCATCTACCTCAATTCCTGAGTCAGAATCTATGTATACGCAGAGCTTTTCATGCGCGTTATTGCCATTGGAATCAATTCCCCATAGCTCATAACCCATCGCGCCGACGGTTGGCTCGATTAGCTGCTCTATGTCTCTGGCTCGTCTATTCACTAGCTGTCCTGATCCCGCTCACAAAAAATGGGCTTACGCCCATTACCCTAGAGCAAGCCGCACCCTCCTGACACGACGTGCCCTTGCCCACGACACCGTTATCGGAGCATTAACTCCATGCCCAACGAAAGGCCCCAATCTGGGACCCTACCGCGTTGGTAGCGGGGGCAGGATTTGAACCCACGACCTTCGGGTTATGAGCCCGACGAGCTACCAGACTGCTCCACCCCGCATCAGCAAGATGCGCGATTATAGGGAGCGTCATATCGGGACGCAACGAATCAAAAAACCGACCGACTATTCCATTTCTTATATTGCGGGCCTGGCGATTTTCTGTGACGAGTATCTCCAAACAATATGTATGTTTCGATACCGGTCAGGGGACCAGATACAAGGACAAATATGCGGGATGCGCCCCCTACACTTCCAACTGAAATAGACCTATACAACGTCCAAACCACCGTTGCATCGCCTAGGCACTTCGACCAAAAGACTGGTTGCGAATAATGGTGCCGAAGAGAGGACTCGAACCTCCACGGGCATAAGCCCACTACCCCCTCAAGGTAGCGTGTCTACCAATTCCACCACTTCGGCACATCTATAATGGATCCGGAACGTCGGATTCTGCATCGGTCGATTGAGGCACTAGTGATGGAAATTCATCACCCGGATCCGCGTAATCTCGCGATTCCTCACTTTCGCCACCTGTAGGGAAATCCCGTCCGGGCTCCAAGGATCGATCTTCTACTCGGGAGTCCGGCATCCCAATCCCTCTAATCGTATTGGCCTTTTCTCTGGCGGCATAAGCGAGCCCGAACGCGATTAAGAAAAACCCAATCGCCAACCAAGCTGTGGCCTTTGTAATAAAAGAGGTTGTACCCTGAGCTCCAAAAAGGGTATTGGCTGAGCCGCTACCGAAAGCCGCACCTATATCCGCACCTTTGCCTTGCTGTAAAAGCACTAACACAGTAAGCGCTACCGCATCGACGATAAGTAGTATTAATAAGACTGTTTCGAGTGTTTCAATATTCAACGCGATGTCGCTCTACAGATCTTTGCGAATTCCTTAAATTCAAGCGATGCTCCCCCCACCAGACCTCCGTCGATATCCCCCTCTGCAAACAACTCAGCTGCAGTATTTGCGTTCACACTACCACCGTACAAAACCCTGGTATTTTTCGCAGTCGTTGCATCGGATTTCGTCAGAAAGGCTCTGATAAACGCGTGCATGGATTGGGCTTGATCCGGTCTCGCCGTTTCTCCTGTGCCTATTGCCCAAACCGGTTCATAGGCAATAACCGCGTTCGCGAACGCCTTAATTCCTGCGTGTTGTATAACGGCATCGATCTGTCCTGCCACGACAGATTCCGCCCTACCTTCCAGTCTCTCTTCGAGAGATTCGCCGACGCACAATACCGGAGTAAGCCCCGCGCGCTGGCACGCAACAAATTTTTCAGCAACTAGCCCGTCGGATTCACCAAACAAACAACGTCTTTCGGAGTGTCCAACCAATCCATACGTAGCACCCGAATCCACGGCCATTTCTGCACTGATTTCTCCAGTAAACGCACCGCTACTAACGTTACACACATTCTGCACACCGACTGAAATCGAACGCTCTGCAAAACCTTCGGTCAACATCGACGTATAAAGAAAGGGAGGGAAAAACACGATATCAAGTGATCCGTCCGCATCAAAGTGCTGCAGAAATTCGCGACAAATCGCCCTGGAACCATTCATCTTCCAATTGGCAGCAACCATCGGGGCACGCACCGCTCTTCCACCAGCCGCAAAGGGCCACGGATAGTAGCAAGCACGTTCCTTATTGTGAACGCAAAGTTCCAGCCCGCGTATCCACCGAGTTAAGCGCTACATCCGCGATCCTTTCCGCATAGCGGCGGACGTCCACAGAATTCTTCCCCTCAACCATAACCCTCAACAGTGGCTCCGTACCGGACGGACGGACCAACACCCGGCCATCTCCTCCCAGCTTTCCCTCGACGTCACGAATTGCATCGATAACGTTGGGATGAGTCCCCACACCACCCGGATCTTCCACAGCAACGTTGATCATTTCTTGCGGTAATTTCGTCATGCCCCTTTTAAGATCCGACAACGAACGATTCTGTGAGACCATCGCGACAAGCACCTGGAGAGCAGAAACGATCCCATCGCCAGTTGTCGCCCAATCGAGACAAATGATATGTCCGGAATTTTCACCACCTAACACCCAACCCTTGTCACGCAATAGCTCCACCACATAACGATCGCCGACCTTTGCCCTCTCGAACGGAATACCCAGATCCTCAAAAGCTCGCTGGAGTCCGACGTTGGACATTTCAGTTCCAACAACACCGCCACAAAATCGATTCCGCTGCCACATCGAATGGGCGATCACATATAACAGTTCATCGCCGTCGACAATTTCGCCCTCAGAATCAACCATGATTAGGCGGTCGCCATCTCCATCGAGCGCGATTCCTACATCGGCACTTAACTCCAAAACTTTTTCGCGCAGAAGCTCTGGATGCGTTGATCCGCAATTCTTATTGATATTCGAGCCGTCGGGATCAACCGAAATCCCAGTGACATCGGCGTCTAGTTCACGAAACACGCGAGGGGCTACGTTATACGCCGCGCCATTCGCACAGTCCAAAACAACCTTTAGACCATCAAGTCGTATCCGCAAGTCAACGGTTCCTTTGCAAAACTCAATATATCGACCGCGCGCATCATCGACGCGGAAGACGTGACCCAAATTCGAGGCGCTAACAGACGAAAGCGGCGTATTAAGCTGCCTTTCAATCGACAGCTCCATCGCGTCACTAAGCTTGTTTGCTTCGCCGTCGAAAAACTTAAGCCCGTTATCCTCAAAAGGATTGTGGGAAGCGCTTATGACAATACCGAGATCACCACGCATCGCGCGCGTCATGTACGCAACTGCGGGAGTAGGAATAGGACCCAGCAGCGCCACATCAACTCCTGCGGACGACAGCCCAGCCTCCAACGCAGACTCCAGCATGTAACCAGAATTTCTTGTGTCCTTCCCAAGAATTACAAGCGGTCTTCGTCCCTTTACAGCGAAAGTCCTTCCGACGGACCGCCCTAATTTCAAACAGAAATCAGGGTTAATGAGTTCGTCTCCAACGCGGCCTCGAATGCCATCGGTTCCGAAATACTGCTTACTCAAAACACCTCCCGTTCAAGAAGAGGACCATGTGCGGGCACGGATCAAGCAAACCCCAGAGACATTTTCCACTCGGACATTCTTTTTGAGGCTCAGCAAACGATCGGCTTCGTTTGGTGGGTAGCTTAAGTTTCCTCTAAAGGATCCCCGACGGAACCCTCTTGACTGTTCTTGCTGTTATTCGTTTCCGATGCCACGCCTTGATCGGGTGCTCTTGGCTTTGCGCCCGCCATGATGTCCCCAGCTTGGGCCGGGGATAACGTCTCGTATTCCATCAAAGCATCGGCCATTACGTGGAGTTTCTCTAAGTTGTCTTGCAGAATCTTTTTCGCTCTTTCATAGCAACCATCGACAATTTTTCTGACCTCTTCGTCAATTTCCCTGGCGGTCTGCGAGGAAATCGATTTCGATTGCGAACCAGCGGACATGCCCAGAAACACTTCTCCTTCGTCATCGTCATATTTCACTGGGCCCATCCTTTCCGACAGCCCCCATTTCGTAACCATATTACGCGCGAGCTGGGTAGCTCGCTCTATATCGTTGGATGCTCCAGTGGTTACCCCATCTGAACCACTTATCAATTCCTCCGCAATACGGCCCCCCAGTAAAGAGCAAATTTGGGACTCTACCGACCGCCGACTGTGACTATAACGATCCTCCTCGGGCAAAAACATGGTGACACCCAGTGCTCGACCTCGAGGAACGATGGTAATTTTGTATAGTTGATCGTGATCGGGGACCGTATATCCGACTATCGCATGTCCAGCTTCGTGGTACGCCGTATTCCGTTTTTCTTTCTCCGACATCACCATCGACTTACGTTCCGCGCCCATCATGACTTTATCTTTAGCCTTTTCGAATTCCTCCATTTCAACCAACCGCTTACCGCCGCGGGCAGCAAAAAGTGCCGCTTCATTAATAATATTTTCCAGGTCAGCGCCAGAAAACCCCGGGGTTCCACGCGCCAAAATCGACGGTTCAACGTCATCTGAAATCGGAACTTTCCGCATGTGAACATTTAATATTTGTTCTCGCCCTCGAATATCCGGCAAGGAGACCACGACCTGTCGATCAAAACGTCCGGGCCTCAACAAAGCCGGGTCAAGGACATCCGGCCTATTCGTCGCAGCGATGACGATGACGCCATTATTAGGTTCAAATCCATCCATCTCGACCAACAGTTGATTGAGCGTTTGTTCGCGCTCATCGTGACCGCCACCCAAACCCGCTCCCCTATGGCGACCTACCGCGTCGATTTCATCAATAAAAATGATGCACGGAGCTTGTTTCTTCGCCTGTTCGAACATATCGCGTACGCGAGAAGCACCGACACCGACGAACATCTCGACAAAATCCGAGCCGGATATCGTAAAAAAGGGAACCTTTGCTTCGCCAGCTATTGCCTTAGCAAGCAGAGTCTTTCCCGTTCCCGGCGGTCCAACCATGAGCGTGCCGCGAGGAATACGACCACCCAATCGCTGAAACTTACCAGGGTCCATGAGAAACTCAACGAGCTCCTGGACGTCTTCCTTAGCTTCATCCACGCCTGCAACATCAGCAAAAGTAGTCTTGATTTGATCTTCAGACAGTAAGCGGGCTTTACTCTTGCCAAACGCCATGGGGCCGCCTCGGCCCCCAACTCCACCCTGCATTTGCCTCATAAAAAGCATGAAGACGGCGATAATGATTAAGATAGGAAAGCTTGCAATCAGTAGCTGAGCCCAAAATCCTTCGGTTTCGGCTTCTTTCCCCACGATCTCGACGTCGTGTTCCATCAAATCGTCTAATAGTCTCGGGTCCGGCGCTGGGATAATGACCTTAAAACGAGAAGTATCTTTTCGAAGCACCGTTAGGTATTCATGCTGACCATCGAATTCGACTTGGCGAATCTCGTTACGGTTTACTTGTTCGATAAAGTCAGAGTAGCTGACTTCCTGCGGCTCACTCACCCCGCTAAAATTATTAAACACGGTCAGTAGGACGGCGGCGATAATTAGCCAAAGCAGGAGATTTTTTCCCATATCGTTCAAAGACTTATCCTCC
>TARA_B110000014_G_scaffold264422_1_pt1 | contig 12150 bp, 7 predicted proteins | sample TARA_B110000014 | Tara Oceans TARA_B110000014 (sample SAMEA4396468) | marine metagenome | biome: Westerlies Biome; feature: [MES] marine water layer (ENVO:01000295) within the mesopelagic zone...; material: water (ENVO:00002006), including particulate matter (ENVO:01000060) such... | reverse complement strand
GCCTTGCTCTGTTATTTTGGCTGGGGAGCCAGACATGATCGACCAGGAAAGTATCAGAATAATGTAAAGAAGGCTCTTTCTTGGTTAATTAAACAGCAGAATGATGATGGGAACTTGGCGGTATCAGGAAAGATGTATTCTCATGCAATTGGAGCCATTGCTCTTTGTGAAGGGTATGGGATAACAAAGGATTCCAAGATTAAAATTGCGGCAGAGAAGGCAATCAGTTACACCATAAATTCGCAGCACCCTCAGCGAGGAGGTTGGCGATATAGACCAGGTCAGGACTCCGATACATCAGTTACCGGATGGCAGTTTATGGCTTTACATAGTGCCAGAATGGCAGGAATTAATGTTCCAGAGGAGTCATTTGAATTGGCCCGTCGATGGTTGGATTTTGCTGGTGGAGGCGAACATGGTGGTCTCTATGGTTATAAGGGGCCTACCGATATATCGAGGGCGATGGTAGCGACTGGAATGTTTTGCAGGCAACTTGATTTGGTTCCTCCCACTGATCCTAGGATGATTGAGAGTGCAAGATTGATAAAGAATAACCCTCTAAGACCGGTCAATCCGGATCTGTATTACATTTATTATGCGACCCTTGCTTTATATCAGCATCAGGGACCTATCTGGCAGGACTGGAATAATAAACTAAAGGCAACCCTTCCTAAGATTCAGAACAAGACAGGTAAGAACGCAGGTAGTTGGGATCTGAGTCGACTCATTACCAAGGGCGGCGGTCGCGTGGCCAGTACGACTTTAGCAATTCTTAGTTTGGAAGTGTATTATAGAATACTCCCAATGTATGGTTTTCGTGGCACTGATGTACCTGAGATTAAGCTAAAAGAAGGTGAATAAAATGAAAAGGATTCGAGTGTGTCTTTTAAGTTTTATCTTCTCATTGGTTTTCTCAAGTAATGCGCAATCAAAGATCAAGAATGTGCTCTTTTTAATTTCGGATGATTTAAAGGCAAGTGTCCTTGGCTGCTATGGTAATGAGGTATGTAAGACTTCAAACATAGATAGACTAGCGAGCCGGTCTCTTATCTTTGAAAGGGCCTACTGCCAGGGCACGTCTTGTAATCCTTCTAGAACTTCTCTCATGCACAGTCGGTACATGGGCAAGTCCGATATGAATCTGGGTAAGCTATTTAGAGATAATTCTTATTATTCTGCGCGAGTAGGAAAGATCTATCACATGCGTGTTCCCGGAGACATCATTGCGGGTACTGATGGTTTGGATGTTCCTTCTTCGTGGACCGAGAGATTCAATTCTAAAGGACTCGAGGCGCATACTCCTGGTGATTATGCCTGCCTGAACCTGAATATTTTTACTAAAGAACTTGAGGGAAGGCAATCAACAAAGATGCCTCATAGAATGTTTGTAACGGTCAGTTATGATGGTGACGGTTCTGATCAACCGGATCACAAGACTTCGACTAAGATTATTGATTTGCTAAGAAAGCATAAGAATGAGCCGTTCTTTTTGGCTGCGGGGTTTGTGCGGCCTCATTACCCAATGGTTCAACCTAAAAAGTATTTTGATCAGTATCCTTATGAAAAAATAAAGTTACCTTTACAGTTCCCTAATGATCTCCAAGACATCCCTAAGCAAGGGCTAGCATCGACCAGGTCCGACACAAACAGTATAGGCAAGTTTCCTGAAAACCAGAAACGGATGTGGTCCGGATACTATGCTTCAACCCAGTTCATGGATGAGCAGGTAGGTAGGATATTGGATGAACTTGACCGGCTCGGCTTAAGGGAAAGTACTGTAATTGTTTTCACCAGTGATCATGGATATCACCTTGGAGAACATACTTTTTGGCAAAAGAGCAATTTGCACGAAGAAGTTCTACGGGTGCCTCTGATCATTTCTGTTCCCGGAATGAAGTCGGGAAGGACTCAATCAATAGTGGAGTTAGTTGATCTGATGCCTACATTAGCAGATATTTGTGATTTTAATGTCTCTCCTGAAGTTCAAGGGAAGAGCCTATTGCCCATTCTAAAGGATCATTCGGTCTCTGTGAAGGAGGGTGCCCTTTCATTTCATAGAGGGGGAATTTCATATAGAGTCAATGGGTGGTCATATAGCCGATATAAGGGAGGATCGGAGGAGTTTTATGACATGAAGGAAGATCCCGAGCAATTTTCCAATCTGGTATCGCAAGATGATAATAAATACACATCTCAGCTAAAAAAAATGCGCTCCAGGTTTGATAAAAGACTCAAGAGTCTTGGCTTAAAAGTTGGAAAATAGGAGAAAATTTAGTTCTAAATGGATTTTTTAAATCATTATGACAAAGCGTCACAATGCTTTTGAAGAAAGTTCATAATATTTTAGGAAAGTTTATGGTATATCTGTAGTATTATTCTTATTATCCGCTGCCAATCATGAGTTTATTTTTCCGTTGGAATCTGGTCCCGTTGATCATTATATCTAAGATTTTGATCATGTCTCAAGTTCACTCAGCCCAAGGTGAACAGGTTGATTTTGCCCGAAAGATTTTGCCGATCCTTTCAAATAAATGCTTCGCATGTCATGGCCCTGACTCCAAGAAACCTTCGCAGCTGCGACTAGATTCCTTTGCGGCGGCCATTGCGGATAGGGACGGAGTCAGAGCAATTAATACTGATAAGCTTCAGGAAAGTGAGATCTTGTTCAGGATCCATGACAAAGAAGATCCGATGCCTCCTGATGATGCTGAAAAACAGTTAACCGAAGAGGAGCGCACCTTGTTGAGCCAGTGGGTCAAGGGTGGGGGTCAGTACGCCGAGCATTGGGCCTTTGTTCTTCCTAAAAAAGAAAAGGATAAAGGGAACATTGATGTATTTGTCTCTGAAATTTTAAAGAAAGAGGATATAGATTTTGCGCCTGAAGCAGAAAGATCGGTCCTTGCTAGGAGAGTGGCCTTGGTCTTGACTGGCCTGCCACCAGAACCTTCTCAGTTGTCCAAGTTTCTGGCTGATGATAGTCCTGAATCTTACGGCCGCTTAGTGGATTCGTTGCTTTCGAATCCTCGTTACGGAGAACATCAGGCCCGTTACTGGCTGGACGCTGTTCGGTATGGTGACACGCATGGACTCCATTTGGACAATAAGAGAGGAATTTATCCATACAGGGACTGGGTAGTTAAAGCGTTCAATGATAATTTATCTTTTGATCAGTTCATTACTTGGCAACTTGCTGGTGACTTACTTCCCAGCCCGACCCTTGAGCAAAGAGTGGCTACCGGTTTTGTACGTATGAATCCAACCACTGCCGAGGGCGGTGCAATACCAAAAGAATTTCAGGCCAAGAACAATTTTGACCGGACCGAAACATTGGGAACTGTGCTCCTCGGAGCAACGATGACTTGTGCCCGTTGTCATACTCACAAATATGATCCCATAGAGCAGGTCGAATACTATAAACTTTTCGCTTTCTTCAACAGTACTTCGGAAGGTTCAATGGACGGTAACCGTTATGAATATGCCCCTGTACTTAGGGCCCCGGCAAGTGGGCAGGATTGGGAAGCGTGGAGTGTTCTTGAATCTGAGCGAATCGCGATTCTGGAAGGAGCGAGTAAGTTTGTCGAATCCGTGAAAGGATTAGATCAGAAGGTCTGGGAAGGATCGGATGATAGTGCCCGTTTTGCTATGATTGCGGATCCGAATGGTTCTTGGAAAGGGCACGAGCTCCAGTCACGGGCCATTGATTTAAATAAAAAGACTGGAGAATTACAAAAGAGATTTACTACGACCTTAGTGACGGAAGATTTGAAAAAACCACGCGAAACAAAAATACTTCAGCGTGGAGAATATAATCTCCCTACCGGTGATCCGCTTGAACCTGGCGTTCCTGCTGTGATGGGAACTTTGCCTAAGGAGGCACCAAAGAACCGACTGGGTCTTGCTAAGTGGTTGATTTCCAGTGATCAGCCACTCGTCTCAAGGGTTCTCATTAATCGTGTATGGCAACGTATTTTTGGTCATGGTTTGGTTCGAACTCCTGAGGACTTTGGTTTGCAGGGGGAGCAGCCAACGCATCCGGCCCTACTTGATTGGTTAGCTGTTGAGTTTCAGGAAAGTGGCTGGGATTTACAGCACATGTTGCGTTTGATGGTCAATAGTAGGACCTTTAAGCAAGATTCTAAATGGCGTAAAGAAGTCCAAGACCCTGACAATCGACTCTTTGCGAGGGGTCAGACTTATCGGCTAGATGCTGAGGTCATTCGGGACATAGGACTTTGGGCAAGTAATTTACTTGATACTACTATGGGAGGTGAAGGAGTGAAGCCTTATCAGCCAGCTGGTATGTGGTCAGCGCTAATGCACCCTGCAAGTAATACCAAGAAATATGTGAGAGATAAGGGTGAGCGCCTGTACCGCCGGAGCATTTATGTGTATTGGAAACGGACCAGTCCACACCCGATGATGACGCTTTTTGATGCTCCTGTACGGGAGTCAAGTTGTGTCATGCGTTCTCGAAGTAATACGGCGTTGCAGTCACTTGGTCTTCTCAATGAGACGCAAAGGGTTGAAATGTCACGTAAGCTTGCAGAGCGTTTGATTGCAAGTTCCAAAGATGATAGCCGACGCTTGGATTTCCTTTTCGGGCTCCTCGCTTCACGTAAGCCGACCGATCCTGAGAGGAAGGTGTGCGAGGAGCTGCTGAATAAAATGAGGAGTCGGTACGAATCATCACAAGAAGATGCGACTTCCCTGATATCCCAGGGCGATGCTCCCCGTGATGCAAAAATTCCCCTCACTGATCTTGCTGCCTGGACGCAACTCACAACAATTGTTTTGGCCAGTGATGTGGCCATCCTAATGTACTAATTTTTCAAATATATAGTTCGATGCAAACACCTGATCCTCTTCGCGAATTTGATCTTAACGTAACTCGCCGACAACTCTTTGGGCGCTCAGCTCTTGGCCTAGGTACTGCGGCCATGGCTCAACTTTTCAATGATCAATCCTTCGGAGTGGATAAGACTCCAACGGCATCTCATGGGGGCCTTCATCACGCTCCCAAGGCCAAACGTGTCATATATCTTTTCATGAGTGGCGGACCGAGTCATCATGATTTATGGGATTATAAGCCTAAAATGCAGGAGATGTTTGGGCAGGATCTGCCAGATCATATCAGGGACGGTCAACGCATTACCGGGATGACAGCCGGGCAAAAGACACACCCTGTTTGCCCAACCAAATACAAATTTACGAAGCATGACAATAATGCTGAAGGATTATGGGTCAGTGAGCTTCTACCTCATACGGCGACAGTGGCCAAAGATCTTTGTGTTGTACACAGTACATATACCGAGGCCATTAACCATGATCCTGCCATAACCTATATCCAGACAGGGAGTCAAATACCTGGACGTCCAAGCCTTGGATCATGGCTAAGTTATGGTCTTGGTACAATGAATGAGAATTTACCAGGTTACGTTGTCATGCATGCGAAGACTAGATTTGCAGAGCAGAGCCTATTCGGTCGGTTATGGGGAAGTGGATTCATGCCTTCCGAGCATCAGGGAACCTTGATGAGAAGTCAGGGCGACCCTGTCCTCTTCCTGAGTAACCCTAAAGGGGTCAGTAGTAAGGATCGTAGAGCTCAGCTTGACGCTCTGGCTCTTCTTAACCAGGAACAGTATTCCAAGTTCGCTGACCCTGAGATTTTATCACGGATAAAACAACATGAGATGGCGTACCGGATGCAGTCCTCAGTGCCTGAACTGATGGATCTTTCTAAAGAGGATGACAAGACCTTTGATCTTTATGGGGAAGAGGCCCGTGACCCTGGCAGTTTTGCTGCTTGTTGTCTCAATGCAAGACGACTGGCACAGAGAGGTGTTAGAAATATACAGATCTTCCATAGAGGATGGGATGCTCATGGAAACCTTCCGCGCGAACACGAATCTCAGTGCAAGGACATTGATAGAGGAAGCGCTGCATTGATTAAAGATTTGAAGCGTTTGGGAATGTTGGATGAAACACTAGTCGTTTGGGGTGGAGAATTTGGACGAACTGCCTACTGTCAGGGAGGACTTAATAAGGACAATTATGGTCGAGACCATCATCCTCGATGCTTCTCAGTCTGGATGGCCGGTGGTGGCATTAAGCCGGGAATAACGTACGGTAAAACGGATGATTATGGATATAACATTGCCCATCCTGACGGAACGCCAATGCGTCCAAAACCAGGTAAGGAGAAGTGGACTCCAGGCACAATGCACATTCATGACCTGAATGCCACGATTCTGCATTTGCTTGGCATAGACCACCGCAAACTTACTTATCGATATCAGGGAAGGGACTTCAGATTGACTGACATTCACGGGCATGTGGTTAAGGATATACTGGTCTAGTCACTCTATCGCTCAGTAATGTATAGCTGAAATTTCATCTAAGTAATGAAGATACTTATTGCTATATTTATTCTCTTACCTGCCAGCGCTTTTGCTCAAGACAAAGTCCAATGGCATGACGTTACTCAGTGGGGGATAGAAGGACGAGGGTGGGGGGATCAGGAAAGGTCCAAGTGGTTTGACCGCTTCCCGGCCAAGGCAGAGAAAACTGTGACCAAATCGGTTTGGGGTATGAGTCGCCATAGTGCTGGTATGATGGTGCGCTTTAAGACTGACGCTAATGCCGTCCACGCTAAGTGGAAGGTTACCTCTTCGCGGTTGGGCATGCCTCATATGCCGCCTAGTGGCGTGAGTGGACTGGATTTATATGCGCGCGATGCTAAAGGCAAATGGCGCTGGGCAGCAGCTACTCTTCCAGCTAAGCAGGAAATGCAGGTCACGCTTTTGCGGGGAATTAAACCGGAACTGCGCGAGTATGCACTGTATTTGCCGCTTTATAATGGAACTGAGTCCTTGGCTGTTGGTGTGCCGGCAGGTTCAAATTTTCAGGGACTTGCGCCTCGCAAGGCTAGGCCACTGATTTTTTATGGAACCTCTATTACTCAGGGTGCCTGCGCGTCACGACCCGGAATGGCGCACCCGGCGATTCTAGGTCGATGGTTTGATATGCCAGTCATCAATATCGGATTTTCTGGCGCTGGCAAAATGCATGAGGAAGTAGGGGATCTGCTGATTGAAGTGAATGCGGCTGCTTACATCATTGATTGTCTGCCTAACATGAACGGAGCGATGGTCACTAAACGCTGTGTTCCTCTGGTGAAACAGTTGCGTGAGGCTCGGGTCGATACTCCGATTGTGCTTGTGGAAGATAGACGCTTTCCTAATTCCTGGTTAGTGCCGGATAAATCAAAATTCCACGACGATAATCATGCAGCATTACGGAAGGCTTATCAGGATCTAAAAACTGCAGGAGTAAAAAATCTATACTATCTCGGCGGCGACGAATTGCTTGGTGATGACGCCGAGGGTACTACCGATGGCTCGCACCCTAACGATCTCGGGTTCCTGCGTCAGGCCGAATTTTTTGCGCCCGTATTAAGCAAGGCATTGGGTTTGGAATAAGCTATCTTAGAATTTTTCCTAAGATAGAATATCTTTTGCAACGGTGCCGTGAACATCTGTTAGCCTGAAATCACGGCCCGCGTGGTTGTACGTGAGTTGTTCATGATTAAGGCCTAAAATGTGCAGAATCGTTGCGTGCCAGTCATGAATGTGCATTCTCCCGTCAACGGCTTCGTATCCGTATTCATCGGTTGCTCCATAGCTGAGCCCTCCCTTCACTCCTCCGCCAGCCATCCAAGTCGTGTATCCTTTATTATTGTGGTCTCGCCCGTCTCCACCTTGTCCGTGAGGTGTGCGTCCAAATTCGCCTGCCCAGACAATCAATGTTTCTTTTAGCATATCACGGCGTTTGAGATCGGTGAGTAGTCCGGCAATGGGTCTATCTATTTCGTTGCAGCGTGCGGAAAGGTCATTGGTTAGGTTACGGTGATGGTCCCAGTTTCCGTGGCTGAGTTCTACAAAACGGACCCCGGACTCGGCAAAGCGACGGGCCAGTAGGCACTGCTTTCCGAAAGTATCGTTGCCGCCAGATCCTATACCGTAGAGTTCTAAGGTTTCTTTGGATTCGCCTGTGGTATCCATGAGTTCGGGCAAAGTGTCCTGCATGCGGAAACCAAGCTCTAGAGACTCAATAACCCCCTCTACGCCGGGAGCATGCTTGTCACGGCTGAGTTTTTCTTTGTTTAAGCTTTGTACATAATCTAGCTGTATCCGCTGAAGTTCTCGGTCAAGTTTAGGATTAGCGATGTTAGGGATTTTAGGTTTTGAGTCTCGGCGAGCGAATCGGTTATTGCCTCCGGGTCGGCGAGAGTCAGTGCCGAATCGTGCACCTTGATAGATTGCCGGCAAGAAGCTACTACCGAAATGGTTGGCATTACCATTAGGTGCTCCCAGAGCTACGAAACCTGGCAGATCTGCATTATTGGTACCTAATCCATATAGCGTCCATGCTCCGATCGATGGCCGGACGAACTGGGAGCTTCCGGTATGCATCATGGTCTGTGCTTGTGGATGGTTTGGCAGATCTGTATGCATGCCGTGTAGCATGCAGAGGTCATCAGCATGTGTTGCAATTTCAGGTAATAGTCCAGAGATCCATAGTCCACTCTTACCACGCTGTTTAAATTCCCAGGGCGAACCTAAAAGTTTACCTCCGCGGCCACGACCAAACTTTCCAGGCTTTCCATTATCTTTGGTGAGTTGCGGCTTATAGTCGAACATATCGACGTGCGATGGTGCGCCGCGCATTGAGAGGAAAATCACTCGTTTCGCCCTTGGGCTGAAGTGTGGTTTTTTTGGTGAGAGCGGTCCATGAGCTTTTGACTCAGCTTGTGCTTGCTCGTGAGCGAGTGCTGCGAAGGCAAGATATCCGACACCGGAGGAGGTGGATTTTAGAAGATCGCGGCGGGTCAGCATGTCAGTTATTAGTTAGTGCTTAGTTGAGATATCTGAATTCAGCGGAAATGAGCAAAGACTGACAGAAAGTATTAAGGGCAAGTTTTTCGATCTTTTGACGGTTCTTACTGTCGGCACCGGCTCGAATTATGAAATTACGCATATAGGCCAGAGCATTATCAATTTCTTTATTTGTCGCAGACCGAGCAAAGGCGATGGCGAAAGCATGGGATACGCGAGCACGGTTTGTTTCTGCTCCTTTGTAGATACGTGTTGCCATTGTTTCAGCCTGCTCTATTACGAATGCGTTATTCATAAGATAAAGTGCCTGATTGGGAACGTTTGTTTCTTCACGCTTTCCGGTCACAAGGTTTGGATCTGCCGGATCGAATAATGCAAGTGCCTCAGGTAAATTATCTCGAGCCGAAGGCAGATAAACTGAACGATAATTAACCAGGATCTCGCGATTGGAGTCGCGTCTTGGAGGACGGAAACCACCGACCCTATTATCGCCTCCCCGGGCGATTTCTGAACCGATCGGGCGATTTAAGTTTAATTTTCCACTAGCTACAAGTATCGAGTCGCGCAATGCTTCAGCGTCAATTTTCTTTGGGCTGTGGCGCCAATGAAGGGAGTTCTCTGAATCTTTAACGAAGGCCGCATGATTGTAATTTGAACTCATCCGGTAACTGCGAGTTAAAACCAGTTCACGTATCAGTGATTTGACTGACCAGTTTTCTTCCATGAATTTCACGGCTAGATGGTCAAGCAATTCTGGGTGGCTGGGGGCTTGACCAGTACTGCCAAAATTATTTTGTGACGTCACTATACTGTTTCCGAAGAGGTGACCCCAGACCCGGTTGACCATGACGCGGGCAGTGAGTGGATTATCCTTTGAGGATAACCATTTGGCAAACTCAAGGCGGCCACTAGAATTGACAGGCAATTTTACAGGTTCATTGCAAAGGACCTGAGGGAAGCCAAGATTAACCTTTTGTGCAGGCTTATCGAGTTCACCACGGATGAGAACTACCGGTTGGACAAAGTTTTCTTTGTCTTGAACGCCCATGGCACGTGTTATTGATATGCCGTCCTCATCAACACTATTTAACCGGGCTTGCATCTGTGAGATTTGAGAGCGGAGCCTCTGCGCTTGTTGCTGGGCATTACTGGATCTGCCAGCTAACCGGTCCTCTCTTGCCTGACGGGTCAGGTCATTGAAACGTTGCTCGGAATCCGTGAGGCGGCGTTTAATAATTGAGATCTCATTTGTGCTTAGAGAACCAATCGATTCTTTGTCTGCTATTGGGAGTTCGAGGAGTTTGGTGCCTCGACGATTTTGCACTGCATTCACTGTGCCGAAATATGTTTTAGTATTTAAGAATATTCCGGCCAAGGAGTAGTAGTCGGTCGTAGGAATAGGGTCAAACTTGTGATCATGACACCTCGCGCATGAGACAGTGAGTCCAAGAATGGATTGAGTCGTGGTATCAATTTGTTCATCGGCCAGGTCCAGAGCAAATTGTCGAGGATCCCGTTCGTTCAGATTCTTAGGGCCCATAGCCAAGAAACCCGTGGCTATCAGATTTTCCTGCCAGTCAGCATCATTTTTGATAGGTAATAGATCCCCAGCGATCTGTTCTGTAATGAACTTATCGTACGGCTTGTCTGCATTGAAGGAATCAATGACGTAGTCCCGGTACCGCCAGGCGTGTGGAAAGCTCATGTTAACGTCCTTGCCGGTTGACTCGGCGTAACGAGCGACGTCTAACCAGTGCCTTCCCCAGCGTTCTCCAAAACGTTCACTTGAGAGTAGTTTATTTACCTCTAATCGATAAGCATTCTTTGGGTCTTTCTTCCATGCAGCAGCATATTCCTTAACTTCTTTTGGTGAAGGTGGGAGGCCTATTAAGTCGAAGTATACCCTCCTTAAAAGAGTTTCAGGTTTTGCGTCAATTGCAGGTTCTATTCCCTTAGAATCTAGCTTTGCTAGTACAAAGTGATCAGTTTCAGAGTCAGGCCAGTCCTTATCTTTGACTCCGGGAATTTGTTTTTTAAGAGGTTTTTTAAATGACCAGAATTTTTTCCCTTCTTCAATGTCAATTTCAGTTTTGACTACCTCGCTCTCAAAAACGCGTGGGTCAGGAGCACCCATCTCTATCCATTCCTTAAAGTTGGCAATGACATTTGCGGGGAGCTTTTTCTTTGGAGGCATTTCATAGTCCTCGTCGGCCCAGGTAATTGCAGTCCACAACAGACTGGAACTCAAATTTCCAGGAACAATAGCGGGACCGGAATCACCGCCGTGGCGGATCCCTTCGCGGCTATCAATGCTCAGACCACCCCTGATCTTTTCCTCAGACGAATGACAGCGATAACATTGTTCGACCAGTACTGGTCTAATCTTTGACTCAAAGAATTTAAGTTCCTCATCTTTTAGTACAGATTCTGATTTGCCCTTTTCAGAGCAAACGGCAACGCAAAGACAAGTAATTAAAATGAATCGTTTCATGGGACCTCTCCCAGTCATCGGAACAATAGATTTAATCAATTTATTCTCCTTTTTCTACGGGAGGGCGCCTTGGTCTTTCAGTGCGTCCCTGACCAGCGTTCGGATCAGGTCTATTTGGATTCGTTTGGTTCGGTTGCCTTCCCTGTCCTTGTTGAAACCGTCTCCTGAATGCTTCAAACATCGCAGCCTGTTCTTCCTTATCAAGGAATCCGTCACTGTTTGTGTCTACATCATCGAACCGATCCTTGAGTCGGTCCGGCGCCTCTTCTTTACTGATTTTTCCGTCTTCGTCCTTATCAAAGGTTTCAAGTGAGGGTCGTCTAGATGAGCGGTTCTGGTTTGGGTTCTGCTGGTCCGGACGCCTCTGATTAGCGTTGTCTGGTCGGCGCGGCAGAGATTTAATTTCGCTCTGGCTCACGTCTCCGTCCTTGTTCTGGTCCATTCGACGCAAAATGACTACCGCCATGTCGATTTCATTTTGTTGTAATTTTCCGTCACGGTTCCGGTCAAGTACTTGGAACAATGAGCTTTCTTGGGACTGGTCAGGAGATTCTGAGCGTGGAGGCCTTGGCTCGGGTCCTCTGCGTGGTCTTTCTCTCTCTTCTTGAGCGAAGGATGTACCGCTCAGACTGATTGCTAGTCCGGCGATGGCAATGAAGGTTTTGAAATATTTGGTTTTCATAATGATAGCAGCTGAAATTATAAGTTTGCTTTGATATAGAGTAATTCTTTCTAGATTACCTCAGCATGATGTTTTGATTGGAA
>TARA_B110000014_G_scaffold96190_1_pt1 | contig 12155 bp, 8 predicted proteins | sample TARA_B110000014 | Tara Oceans TARA_B110000014 (sample SAMEA4396468) | marine metagenome | biome: Westerlies Biome; feature: [MES] marine water layer (ENVO:01000295) within the mesopelagic zone...; material: water (ENVO:00002006), including particulate matter (ENVO:01000060) such... | reverse complement strand
CAATTAATGTCTTTGTTTTCGCAGGGCTCTGTCAAACTTTCTTTTTGCGATATCGTTATAAGAGGATTAGTATTTGAATATGGAAAAATCAGATTTAAGGGATAATGTAACGATTAAGTCGCCTCAGGTTCATGATACGGCATTTATTGCAAAAGGAGCCCGGGTTATTGGTGATGTTATATTAAAAGCAAATAGTTCAATTTGGTATAATACGGTTGCCAGAGCAGATATCAACCAAATCGTAATCGGTGAGTGCACCAACATACAGGATAATAGCGTAATTCATTTAGAAAATGATCAAGGTGTAATTGTAGGTAATGATGTCACTGTTGGACACAATGCGATAATTCATGGATGCACTATTGGAGATGGGGCCTTGATAGGTATGGGAGCAATTATTATGAATGGAGCAGTTATTGGTAAGGGTGCCGTTGTAGGTGCAGGGGCCGTTGTTAAAGAGGAAATGGTAGTCGATGATTACGAATTAATCGTGGGTGTCCCTGGTAAAATTGTTAAGACACTTCCAAAGTCCACTTATGATGAAAATGTAAAATGGGCAAAAAAATATGTTCAATTGGCAAATATTCACAGAGCACATGGTGAGGAAAAATAATTGAAGGTTAAACGAAATGATCCCTGCCACTGTGGAAGTGAAAAAAAGTTTAAGGATTGTCATGGTAAAGCAGGACAATCAGAACCGTGGAAGAAAATGTTAATCTATGGTGCAATTATTTTGGTGTTAATCTGGTTTATAATGGATCTTTTATCAACGGACAAGTCCGCTCTTAATTCAACACCGCCAGGAAAAGTATGGTCAGAAGAGCATGGTCATTATCATGATATCAATCCAAGTACCTCTGTCCCTCAACAACAATTAAATATTCCTAGACCAGAGGGGCCCGCACCTGAAGGTAAGGTTTGGTCATCTGAGCATGGGCATTGGCATGATGTTAATCAATAAAAGAATATTATCACTTTTTTTTACTATCGGATTATTTATTTTATCTTGCGATGATAATTCTGAGTTATGTATTGATAAATTTCAAATTGATAGAACAGCCATTTGTCCAGCTGTTTATGATCCTGTGTGTGGTTGCAATGGGCTCACATATTCAAATGACTGTGAAGCTAAAAAGTCAGGTCTAAAAATGTGGATTCCAGGCTCATGTTCAGGCCCACAAAAAACCCCAAAATAATTCTTATATAATTTAGGCTAAGCTAATGAAAATTGTTTTAGCAACTCATAATAAAGGTAAAATGGAAGAAATGTCTGCTATTTTGAGTCATCTTCCAGTCCAAATCCTTACCCTAGATTCATTTCCTGAAATTGGTGATATCCCAGAGCCTGGAGAGACACTTAAAGAAAATGCATTTATTAAGGCTGAAACAGTGCATAAACTTACAGGATTAGCCGCTCTAGCGGATGATACGGGTCTTGAAGTAGATGCGCTTGATGGTGCACCTGGTGTTTACTCGGCAAGATACGCGGGTGAAAAGGCAACTTTTGATGATAATTGTATGAAAATGCTTAAGGAATTGGATGGTATTCCAATGGGTGAAAGAACTGCGAGGTTTAGGACTATTATTTCCTTCGTGAAAAGTGAAGAAAAACTATGGACTGAAGGCGTGGTTGAAGGAGTCATTCTAGATCGTAAGCAGGGGGACGGTGGTTTTGGGTATGATCCCATTTTTTACTATCCAAACTTAAAAAAAACCTTTGCAGAGCTAAAAAAAGGCGAAAAGAATAATATTTCACATCGTGGGAAAGCTTTACGTAAGTTCTCGCAAATCCTTGAAAAAAGGATAAAAAGTAATAGTTAAACATAAAGGAGCTGACTATAGCCTCAACGTTAACGGATTAATATGACCACATAGGTGGTATAACTAAAGCCCGTAAGGGCCTTGTTAACAACTAAACATGGAGGTGGGTCCATTGTTAAAACGGATCCTGATCGTCAGCATTCTTTTATGGATGACCGTACTTTTTCCTGCATACGGCCAAGGGGAACCGTCTATCTCAGATCTCCCTAATAATTGGCACCCAAATACTCCATATCTCTATAATCCTTATAAGCAAAACACCTATTCTTTAGTAATGCCTTATGACTCAAGTGCATATACTAGTCGTAATCTCATTCGCCTTCCTTTTGTGGTCGTAAAAAGCATTGACATTGCTAAAGATTGGTCCACGATCACGTTTACGGGAAAATTCCTTGGTAAGTCATTAAATATTCCATTTGTTGCTCCACTAGAATGGTATTTAGATAGGCAAATGCAAATTACTCGTGAAGTCGCTATGTTTAAAGCAATTAAAGATACAGTAAGAACACGCCTAGGTCAGTCTCAGATATTACAAGATAACAGAGGGAGGGGGATTGAGGTCATCGGCCTTGACGTTGGTAAGTTGGGAAGGGTCTCGCTTTCAGCTCGTGGAAATGTAACACTTAAAGGGAACCTTGTATTTCAAGATCAAGAATTAATTCGATCAAAATTAAGCGAGACACGTAATACACATTTAGAATTTGATCAAACTCAACGAATTAGTGTTGAAGGAAAAATAGGTGAGCGGGTATCTGTTAATGTTGATCAAGATTCAGAACGAGATTTTAATTGGGAAAATAATATTCGAATTAATTATAAAGGCGAGGAGGATGACATCATTCAATCAGTTGATGCTGGTAATGTTTCGTTGTCACTGCCCGGTTCACAGTCTCTAATGGGCTCTGCCAGTCACCAAGGTTTATTTGGTGTTAAAACAGTTTCTAAGCTAGGTCCGATGAATATAACAGCCATTGCTTCTGTGGTGAATACAGAAAAAAAATCTCAAGAATATAAAGGTCAGAGTGAAGCCCAAACTTATGAGATTAAAGACTATAACTATGTAGCTAACAAATATTTCTTTGTCCATGAATGGTTCAGGAATGGTATTTCAACGATAAAAAATGGAAAACAAATTTTTATTCCATCATTTTATCCACTTCAATCTGGGCTTCATTTGATAGGAAATGTCGTAATAAGAAATTTTGAGCTTTATCAATTAGATCAAACCACTAATGCAGAAACAAACCCTGGGACTGCATATGCAAATTTAGATGATCCTCAAGAAAGTAATGATCAAACAGGAAATTTTAAACGGTTAGAGCAAGGTCAGGATTATGTTTTAAGTGAAGACTTAGGGTACATACGTTTACGGCAAAAGGCTAGTGATGAAGTTTTTGGCTGTACTTATGTAATTGCTGACCGTATAACAGGTGATACACTAGCTGTTATTGGTGAAGGCATCTCTACAGTCAATGACTATCTAAAAATGAAAATGTTGAAACCTAGAAATTTGAATCCAAGTCACCCCGTCTGGCCTTTGATGTTCAAAAACGTTTATTACCTTGGTGCGAATAATATCAATAGAGAAGGTTTTGAACTTCGAATTATCAATGATCGTTTACCAGTACCCAGTCATTTAGATCCGCAGGGGAATCCATACATCACGCAATTTGGATTAGATAGTTTAAATGAGAGTGGAGTTCGTACATCAGATCAAAAAATTGATTTATCAAATGCAAACATTATTAGTTTAAGTGAAGGCGAACTATTTTTTCCAACTTTTCATCCATTTGCAGCAGATACTCTAGTTGATGGGAATCAGTCTCCTGGATTAAAAGGTTCATTAGGGGAAGGTAAAATGTACTTTAGTACACAACAGACACAAATCACCAATGACAGTCGCTTTACAATTGCGGTTGATTACGCCAATCAAAGTTCAACAATAAATCTAGGTGGTTTTATGGTTGTTGAAGGAAGTGAGCAGGTGTATAAAGGTGGTGTCCCTCTTAAAAGAGGAATTGACTATCAAATAGATTATTTTAGTGGGACAATTGTTCTATCTGACGATATAGATCCGAATGCAGATCTTAGGGTGATTTTTGATAAGCATCAGATTGTGACTTTTGATAAAAAGACAATTTTAGGTGTCCGTTCTCAAATGGATTTTGGAGAAAAATCTTTTATTGGAGGTACAGCCCTTTACTATAATCAATCCGTTATGAATGAAAAGGTTGAAGTGGGTTATGAGCCAATGAAAAATTTTATATGGGGTTTAAATGGACGTTTTCAACAAGATCTTCCATCTATGACTCGCATGTTGGATAAATTACCTATGATTGAAACAGAAAAACTTTCAGCATTTTCTTTTGAAGGAGAATTTGCCCAGATATTGCCTAATCCAAACCCTATTAATAGTAAAGCAACTGGTGATTATAACGGTGTGGCGTTTATTGATGATTTTGAAGGTTCAAAACGTACAACATCAATCCCGATATTAAGACGATTTTGGAGAGAATCATCAGCCCCTATAGATTTAAAATCAGGAGAATCAATTACACAAAGAAAGCGGGCACGACTAAGGTGGTTCAATCCTTTTGTCCAGATTAGAACAAAAGATATATGGCCAAATTTATCTACTTCCATTCAAGCGCAGAATGAGACAACAGATATTATGATCTTAGATTATACTAAACGAGCTCATCAAGAAAATACTCCTGATGATTCTTTGTGGGCTGGAATTATTACTCCATTTTATTCAGGTGATTACGATCAAACTCAAACCAAATTCTTTGAAATATGGTTACAATCCCCACCAGATATGGAAGGAACAATCTCAATTGACCTTGGTCAAATAAGCGAGGATAGAGATGGGAATGGATTACTTAATACAGAAGATGTTCCTGTTGGGGGATTGATTGGAGATGGTATACTAGATGACGAAGAAGATATTGGATTAGATGGCTGTACAGATGAGAATGAAGATGGATGGGGATCTTGTTTAGACATCGCGGGTCCTACATATAGCGATTATTTAGCATCAGGAGAAACTCAATTGATCAATGCCTTTAGCGATGTAGATCTAAATGATCCCAATGGTGATAATTTCGATTATTCTGAGGGTAGTAATGATTATAGGCATATTAATGGAACAGAAAAGAATGCGCTTGATGCTGGAAGATATCCTGATACTGAAGACTTGGATCGGACTGGTTTTTTGGATAGAACTAATAATTATTTTACTAAGTCTTTTTCACTAAGAGATACGACTTATTTAGCTGGTGAAACACGGAAAAATGGCATTTTGACAGGATGGAGATTATTTAGATTACCACTAATTGATTTTGAAACAAGTATTCCTGGTGAAAGCCGAGAGTGGAATAATATTCATCACATGCGACTTCGATTAAGCAATATTGCTGACTCCGCTTTTATATATGTTGCTAAAATTGAACTAGTTGGTAATGAGTGGCAAGAATTGGGGATTGCGTCTGATTCTACAGCAAAATTCAATAAAGAGAATGCGGATTCAATTTTTTCTATTGCCGTTATTAATACTGATGATAATGCAAACTATCGACCTCCGGAAGGTGTGCAAGGGGAATATGATCGTATTAATCAAATACGATCAAAAGAACAATCGTTGGTATTAAAATTCAATGAGCTTCCCGGAAAAGCTAGTGGCGCTGCAATGAAAACATTGATGTCTTTAAGTGGTGAACGTGCGCAAAGTTATTTGTCTTACGACAAAATGAAAATGTATGTTTATGGATCGAGCCCTTGGATCAGTAATGAAAATTCAAATGTTGAAATGTTCTTACGATTTGGTCTGGGAGAAAATTATTATGAATTACGCCAACCTGTTTATGATGGTTGGGACGAAGGTAAAAATCGGAATTCTGTTGAACTTGATTTAGAGTGGTTAACTGGATTAAAGCTAAGAGACTCAACATCTGTAAAAAAGTTTCGTGACTCTGATATTTTTATGGATTCTACAAATTATAAAGAATATCGATTTACAGATGACTTGGGCGTAGAGACAGGAAAGGTCGTTCAAATAAAGGGGCAACCTGCATTAAATAGGATTCAGTTCTTTATAGTTGGGGTAAGAAATTTGACAGAGACTCCAATAAGTGGAGAAGTCTGGTTAGATGAGTTTAGGCTAAGTGGCATAAATCGTGATAAAGGAATTTCGATGCGAGTTCAAAGCCGATTTAATTTGGCTGATATAATGAATACATCTTTTGCATATAAGCGTCAAGATGCGGACTTTCATATGCTACAAAGCAGGTTAGGCTCTAATAGGTCAAATGAAAGCATGAATATCAATACTGGATTTAACTTAGATAAATTTCTTCCTTCAACCTGGGGATTAAGAATACCCGTATCAACAAGCTTTGTAAATTCAATTAGCCGTCCAAAGTATTTCCCTGGCCAGGATATTTTGGTCGATGAATCTAATGTTCCCGATTCGATATTAAATAAGTCCAATGCAATTACTCTTTCAATAGCAGCATCTAAATCATCAAAATCAGATAATAAATTAATAAAATATACATTAGATCAAATGAATGCACGCTTATCGGCAAATCAAAGGAACATGTCAAATGAGATTCAAAAAGAAGTCTTAAATGAAAGCTACCAAGGTCAAATAAGTTATGCTTTGCCTTTTGGTAGAAAGAATTATATAATGCCTTTAAAATGGATGGCTTCTCTTCCCTGGATTGGAGAGAAGATGGGGAATACTCAATTATATTATACTCCTTCAACTTTCAATGCATCCATGAATTTTAATGAGAGATTATCTCAAAAAACTCCTAGAAAAGGTAAATCGTCTCCAGATGATTATAATTTTGGATTAAATCAATCCTATTCAATGGATTATAGGTTAACTCAATCAATAAATACTAAATATAGCCGTGCTGTTGTAAGTAATATGAATGATCATAGAGGTTATATCCCAGCAGCATTAGCTAAAGGGGATTTTGGTTTTGTTACTGATATAACTGAAAACTTTACTTCCTCATTTGCTCCTATGATAAAAGATTGGCTAAAGCCTACATTTAATTATTCAGCAAATTATCGATGGAATAAAGCCAGAGACAGTAACATAGAAGGATCAAATATTGGGAACCAACTAAGATTTTCATCGGGCATTAGTCTTTCACCAGTTAGATTGGTAGAACTAATCTATAAACCTTCTTCAGGCGGTTCAGTCCCACAGCGCCAACCTACTAGGCAGACACCAGCTCGATCAAGGAGCAGAAACCCTGGAAAAAGATTTAGTGAAGAAGAAGGCGTTCAAGGCGTTGAACCCGTAAATCGTGAAGAATTGAAAAAACAAGAAGAACAAAAGAAAGAAAAAAAATCTAAACTTGCTGATAGCAAAATATTAAAAGGAGTTCATGGGTTAGCAAGAAAAGTTGCTCCCATAAATCTTTCTTATACTGAAAATATTAATAAAACAGGAATGGGCGTGTTAGGATCAGTACCTTTTGGATATCGTTTGGGTACACAACGAGATCATGGATTAGATTATTCTGCGCAAGTTGGAACCAACACTGGTATTTTTGATCATAGACGTGATTTTTCAATACGATCAGGATTAAATCTAACTCGTGCTATGTCAATTTCTTTTAATTTTGCTCAAAATATTTCAAGTAACTTAAGAGGGTCAGGTACTGAGCAGAGATCTATGTCTCGAGATTACTTTTCGTATGGGAACTATCTAGATAATGGATTTCCTTTTGTAGGATGGTCGCTTAGATTAACTGGTCTTGAGCGAAATAAATTCATTGGGAAATATTTTCGTACTATGAGTTTAGATCATGCTACAAATGGTAAAGAGACACGAGCATGGCAATTCGATCAATTTGGTGGCCAAGACATTTCATTTTTAGATATTGATGACTTTATTACTAACTATAAAGATAGTGAAAGAACATCAAGAGTAAATATGAATTTTGCTCCACTAATCGGTGCGACTATTGCTTTAAAACAAGGTGTATCAATCAATATGAGACATAATAGAACTGTATCGCGAGAAACTACAGTTAATGGTGGTGCAAAAGTATTTAATGATCAGTCGTATCTATTATCTGCTAATTATACTCACCGAGGAGGCTTTATAATCCCAATACCATTTTTTGATAATTATAAGGTTAATAATCAGGTTAACTTCACCTTTAATTTTGATATGAACAAAAATCGGACACTTCAAAAAGCAATGGCAGCAACTAAATTTGCTGAAACCGCCTTTACTTCAAGTTGGAAGACGGGAATACGTTTAACTTATTCATTTTCACAATCTGTGAGCGGTAGTATGATTTGGGAGTATAGAGAAAGCGATTCCAAACATACAGGTAAGAAAGTCGATAAAGATTTTGGATTTGATGTAAACTTGGCAATTAGAGGATAATGAAAAAAATAATAAATATTGGATATCTATTATGTATCACTTTTGTTGGTTGTCAGACAAAAGTTCCAGATTTTAATGCAGAAAATGCATTTGAACATTTAATAGCTCAGTGTGATTTTGGACCTAGGAATCCTGGATCAGAAGGTCATCGTAAGGTTCTTGATTACTATTTGAAAACATTAACGCCTTTAGCTGATACTGTAATGACACAGTCTTTTGTAGAAAAGATGCCTCGTACAGGTATAAAAGTAGAAATGAATAACGTCATTGCCCGGTTTAATTTGAAAGCATCTAAACAGATAATGATTTCTGCACATTGGGATACTAGACCATGGGGAGATAGAGGCAGAGATATTATGGGTAAAAACCAACCTATTCTAGGAGCCAATGATGGAGCTAGTGGAGTTGCTGTTTTAATCGAATTAGCCCATATCTTAAAGAAAGAAAAACCAAAAATTGGTGTTAATCTAGTTTTATTTGATGCTGAAGATTATGGCACAAGTGGCGATAATTGGTCATATTGTAAAGGATCACAATATTTTGCTAAGAATATTCCAATACCATATCCTAATTATGCAATTAACCTTGATATGATTGGAGATAGGGAACCAGAATTCTATATAGAACGATTTTCATATGAACAGAACCCCTCATTGGTAATGGAACTTTGGCAAAAAGCTGAGTCTTTGGGTCTTAAATCATTCAAAAAAAGAGCTCGACATATGATTTTTGATGATCATGTTCCTCTTTATGAAATTGCAGGAATTCCAGCAATAGATATTATTGATTTTGATTACCCTAATGAAACTGCCAACTACCATCATACTAAAAATGATATTGTACAAAATTGTTCTCCCAAAGGATTGGGAGAAGTTGGTACATTAATGGTTCACCATATTTATGAGCAAAAATGAAACATAATAGAATACCATTAACTATAATAATTATTTTTCTTAGCTTGGTGATAAGCTGTGAAAAAACTGGTGTGATTAAAGAATCAGATCCTATATCAGATGTGAACTTTCATTACTTACAAGCATCGAATAAATTTTTTATTTCAGCATACGCTTCTAGTCAATATCAAGGTAGTAACTTAGACTCATTAATGATTCTTTGGCAGGGAGTTAGTTCAGCGGATACAGCAGATACTATTCGTCTTTTTGATAATGGTACCAAGGGAGATATGATATCGCAAGATCAGTTATATAGTCGCAAAATTATGAATCATAGTGATTCAATAAAAAACATTATTCCATCCTCAGCAAAGGATTCGATATTCTTTTCTATTATGGGTTTATATGGTGGGAAAAGTGTATCCCAATCTTTAATATTCTTACTTGGGAATATCCGTCCAAAAATTGGTACAGTGGTTGTGCCAGATACAGTTTTGCGTCCAACCGCTAACCCAGACCCTAATATTTATAATACTATAAAATTTTCTGTGACTGCAACAGTATCTGATCCAAATGGGATTGATGATGTTAAAAGAGTATTCTTTCGTTCATATCATGTTGGTAAGGACTCACTGATGAATGGAGGGAATCCAATTTTTTTGTATGATGATGGAGAGAAAGATTCGTCTGGGGACCTTCAAAAAGGTGATGGAAAATTTTCAAGGACTATATCGATTAATGAAAATGCACTTGTTGGAATTTACCATTGGACTTTTGAAGCACAGGATCTTTCCAGCGCTTATAGTGATACAGTTAAAAAGGTATTGGTGGTAAAATGAAAAGGATATCACTATTTATTCTTCTTTGCCTTAACCTCAGTTATGGTCAAAGTGTTTTGCCAGGGCTCTTTAAGATAAACAGATCTTCTTTTGATAGTACAGCCTATAAAGGTCTTAAAAGTAATATGATCAGTGATATTGTACCGCAGGGAGATACTTTACTTTGGCTGGGCACAGGGGCAGGGCTGGCAGTATTAAGAGATACATTATCGGTACTTACCATTAATTCCAAATCTGAAGTTTCTGCTTCACTGACAGATGTGACTCCTACTGGAGGGGTTACTGCTCTAGCGGTAAGTAATAAATCAATGTTTGCAGCATTTGCAAAAAGTGGTGAGGATATTACCATTGGAAATGGATTGATATATTCTACTGATGCTACGGGGAAATCCATTGATTGGACATATTTTCAACAACCAATAGATACAAAAGCTGATTCTTTAGCTCCCTTTGCAAAACGTTTTTTTAAAGGATTACCCATCACAGTAAAAGAAGCAAATGTTACTTATGATGCTGCAATTTCTGGGAATTATATATGGATTACTAGTTGGGCTGGTGGCTTAAGGAGATATAATGTAACTCAAAAAGTTTGGGAGAGGGTGCCCTTGCCGCAAGATGGTGATCAGATATTATATACTTGTGAATCTGCCAGTTATGAGAATACCACTAGTGGATATGTCTTAAAGAATTTTTATTTAAATCCTCGTGACCCTGTAGATGGAGGAAATCATAACCATAAAGCTTTTTCAGTTATCGCGTACTCTGATACAATTTGGGTGGGAACAGCTAACGGAATTAATCGTGGATTAATTGGCGCGAATGGATGTGTTAACTGGACCCATTACACTCCAACTCAAAATGGATTATCTGGTGGATTTGTCGTAGATCTAGCGATTCAGAGATACAAAGGATATAATGTTATTTGGGCAGCTACAGTTTCTGCGGGTAGCGGAGAAAAAAATGGCGTTAGCTTTTCTATTGATAATGGTGACACATGGCACACCACATTAATTGGAGAGAGGGCTTATAATATCACTGCAGTTGATTCAGTTGTATTAGTTGCTAGTAAATCAGGATTATGGAAAACTATTACTGATGACCCCATGGATGTAGCTAAACCTTGGGCAAAATATAATTCAGCAAAGCAAGCAATTAAATTAGGATCTACAGGTGTATACAAAATGGATGAAATTCTCAGCCAAGAAGTGGTTGGTGTATCATATGATACAAGACCTTATTATTCATCATCTGCTACAATTTGGATCGGGTCTTGGGATGGGATGGCACGAGGAATGGATTTGAATGGAACTAATTGGCAGGTATACAGGACTAGGTTTGATGCAGACAAAGTTTATGCCTATCCAAATCCATTTTCACCGTATGAGCATAATCAAATTGGAGGATCTGGATATATTCATATCCATGCGGATGTCAAAACATCGTTTGTAGTTAAAATGGACATTTTCAATTTTGGTATGGAACCGGTTTTGCAAAAGCAATTTGATAGGCGGCAGTCAACCACAGGGTCATTAAAATGGGATGGAAAAGATAAGAATGGTAGGTTGGTTGACAATGGAACCTACTTTATCAGATTAGAATATGACGAAAAAATTAAATGGATCAAATTAGTCGTGATCAAGTAATGAGATTGTTAAAAATTTATATTATTTACTTGATTCTACTATCATTTGTACTTGCACAAGATTATGCTTCTTTTGCAGGAAGTTTTTTAAGAATGGGTTCTTCGGCACGTTCAATGGGAATGGGGAGCGCTTTTACAGCAGAGATTGACGAAGGGTTTGCTGCATATCATAACCCTGCCTCAATGGTATTTCTTGAAAAACGTCAAGTTGGTTTTAATCATCATTTTCTTCCACTAGATCGCCGACTTACAACGACGAATATTTCTATGCCATTACCACCAACGGCAAGCCTTGGTATTTCTTGGATTAGTGCTGGGGTGGATAAAATTGATGGGCGGAATAGTGCAGGTGAGCATACTCAATATCTATCAACTTCTGAGGATGCAATGATGATATCTTTTGCTCAACAAATAATGCCATGGTTTTCGGCTGGATTAAATGTCAAAATTCTCAAACATCAGTTGCCAATGAATACCATGGATGTTGCTGGAAAAGGCATAGGAATGGATTTTGGAGTTTTCATTCGAACAAAATCAGGGGCAAA
>TARA_B110000014_G_scaffold257037_1_pt1 | contig 12194 bp, 10 predicted proteins | sample TARA_B110000014 | Tara Oceans TARA_B110000014 (sample SAMEA4396468) | marine metagenome | biome: Westerlies Biome; feature: [MES] marine water layer (ENVO:01000295) within the mesopelagic zone...; material: water (ENVO:00002006), including particulate matter (ENVO:01000060) such... | reverse complement strand
AATTACATCTTCAATAGAACCAATCATCTCAAATCTATGTGGAAGTAAAGAAAAATCCCTCAATTCCTTAAGGCCAAAATCAAGAATACTTCTAACCCTTTTAACATCTTGCAATGCAATAGATTGATCGTTTAGTTTCTCAACAAAAAATAGAACTGTTAAAGTGGCTAATAAATTTGATTTTAAGTGATCAGGCCATAGTGAATTTATTCCTTGATCAATAAGAGGAAAGAAATCAAATAAATAGTTATTGAAATCTATGCCTTGAATCTCTTCTAGAATTAATTGGCTTTCTAATATAGGGAAACTAGTTTTTTCAAAAACTCTTTTTTTTGCTTTCTGATATGCCTCAATACTCCCATGCCAATCAAGATGATCTTCTTCTAAGTTTAAAAGTAAACTTATATCTGAGTAAATATGCTCAGTAAGCTCTAATTGAAAGCTAGAGATTTCTAAAATATTAATCTTGGCTTCCTTTTTTAATAAATCTAAAACAGGAGTGCCTATATTCCCTCCAGCTTGAACATTATCTCTTCCAAATCTAGCTTTTAAGACTTTCTCAAGCATACTAACTACTGTTGTTTTACCATTGGTGCCTGTTACTAAAATGACTAAAGAGGAATTTTGACGAAAAAAAATGTCAAAATCAGTTATGACTGGCAATTTCAACCTAAAAGCTTCGATCAGTATTGCATGACTTGGTTTTATTCCCGGACTTACTATTAATTTAGAAAAGTTAGATAATAATTTTAAATTAAATTTTCTTAATAATATTTTTTCCTTATTGACTATATCTTTTACTGATAATAATCCGCTAGGTTCAAGATGATCATCATATATATAAAAATCTTTGCCTAAGGAATGCAGATAATCAGCAACTGAAGCCCCTGTCTTACCTAACCCTAAAACAAGATAAGGTTTATCTTGTTTCATAATTTAACGAAGCTTCAGCATGGCTAAACCTAGAAGAACTAGCATAAAAGTTATAATCCAAAATCTAACGATAACTCTTGGTTCTGGCCAACCTTTGAGTTCAAAATGATGATGAAGTGGAGCCATTCTAAATATCCTATTGCCAGTTAATCTAAAAGAAATAACCTGTACTATTACTGAAAGAGCTTCAATAACAAATAAACCTCCCATGATTATAAGAATATATTCATGTCTTATAATCACGGCAATAGCTCCTAAAGCTGCTCCAAGTGATAAAGAGCCCACATCTCCCATAAAAACTTGAGCTGGATAAGTATTGAACCATAGGAATCCGAGACCAGATCCCATAATAGCACCACAAATTACTAAGACTTCACCCGTCCCATTTAAGAAAGGTATATTAAGATAATCTGAATAAAAGACATTCCCTGCAGCATAACCTATGATACCTAGACCCCCTGCAACCATTACACAAGGCAAAATAGCTAAGCCATCTAACCCATCAGTCAGATTTACAGCATTGCTAGTTCCTAAAATTACTAAACTTGATATAACTATAAAAGCCATACCTAAATATAAAGATATTTCTTTAAAAAAAGGAAAGATGAATGAAGTTTCACTAAGAGATTCTGCAGAAAAAAATAAAAATGAAGCTGCACTTAATGAAATAATTAACTGCCAAAATATCTTAGATTTTGCTGAGACTCCTTTGCTATTTCTTTTCTTTATTTTTAAAAAATCATCATGCCAACCTAAAGCTCCAAATAAGACAATCACATATAGAACTACCCATAAATATTTATTAAAAATATCTCCCCACAAAAGGCAACTAAAGACTATTGATGCCAATATCAAAGTTCCTCCCATTGTAGGAGTACCTCTTTTATCAAAATGTGAAGAAGGTCCATCATCTCTAACAACTTGTTCTACATTGTTCGATCTCATGCTATTAATAAATCTTGGTCCAAGAAATAAAGAGAATAAAAGCGCTGTAAGGGTTGAACAAATTGCCCTTAAGGACAAATATTCAAATACACGAAAAGGACCATAAAAGTCCGACAGATAATCAAAAATAGGTAACAACATATTTATTCCTTACTTTATTGTAAATTATCAGCTATTTGATCTATTGCAGAAGAACGAGAACCTTTCAAAAGAATAATCCAATCCCTAGAAATATGCTTAAAAGCATAATCAAGCAACTCAGTGCTATTACTGAAAATTTTCAAAGAGCTATTTTTTAAATTAATTTCTTGCTTCCATAAATCACCAATACACCATATCTCATCAACTATATTATCTGCAAAGTGGAGAATTTCTTGATGATAAATAGCTTCCTTGGGGCCTAATTCTGCCATCTGCCCACCTATGAACACTTTATGCTTCTTTGTATCTATTGCCAACTCCTTCAAAGCTGCTTTCATTGATTCTGGATTTGCATTGTATGAGTCATCTATAATCATTGAACCTTTAAAACCTTTTTTAACAGACAATCTCCTGCTTGGAAGAACTGCGCTCTCCAAACGTCTAGTTGCTATTTTTAAATCTAATCCAGAAGAATGAACCGCAGCTAAAGCAGCAGCTGCATTTAATGCATTATGTTCCCCTATTGTATTTATAATACAATTTATACTTTCCCCTAAATAGAATAAAGTAAAACTTGTTTTTGAATTAGCCAGATCAACTTGAATATCTGATACTCTAAAATTAGATTCAGAGTGAACACCGAAAGTAATTATTTTATTTCCTTTAAATTTTGTTGCCCAAAGATCATAAAAATCTGAATCTCTGGGCAATATCGCTATGCCTTTATGGCCTAGTGAGTAAAGCATATTACTTTTTTCAATTGCTATTTCCTCTAAAGACCCTAAACCTTCTGCATGCGACAACCCTATATTAGTAATAATAGCTATATCTGGATAAACTAAAGAAGATAACTCAATAATTTCTCCTGGTGCATTTGTACCTATTTCAGCAACAAGAAAATCTTGGTCTTTCAAACCTAAAAAAGTAAGGGAAAGTCCTAAAAGATTATTTTGATTCTCAAAAGTTTTATGAGTACTTCCTTCAGTTTCTAATATATGGCTCAATATGTCTTTGGTTGAGGTCTTACCATTACTGCCAGTAATACAAAAAACTTTACCTAGAAATAATTTACGTTGGTAAGTACCGAGATCTTTTAAAAAATTAAGAGTATCTTTTACTGTTATGTGCCTTATTTTTGAATCAAGTTTTTTTTCGGTTATACAAGCTATTGCGCCCTTTGAGAAAGCTTCATCTATAAAGTCATCACCGTCAAAATTAACACCTTTGATAGAAACATATATATCTCCTTTATTGATTTTCCTAGTATCAATAGAGATACTTTTAAATTTAGAATTCTCTCCTATAAGCTCTTCTTCAGCAAAATTAGCTAAATCTTGAAGACTATTTCCTAGAATCATAGATTCTCAAATATTTTTGTTACCACTTCTTTATCATTAAACTCAAAATGTTCTCCGTCAATTTCTTGGTATCTTTCATGCCCCTTTCCAGCTATCAATAAATTATTCTTTGTTTTACTAGAATGTATAAGTTTAAGGGCATACTCTATTGCTTTTTTTCTATCTTCTTCTATATGAACTTTTTTAGAAATTATCCCAGTAAGAATATCATCTAATATTTTTTTTGGAGATTCAAACCTTGGGTTGTCATTTGTTAGAATTATCTTATCTGAATACCTTTCAGCAATTTTTCCCATTTCTTTCCTTTTTGTTTTATCTCTATCGCCTCCACAACCAAAAATACACCATAAATTACCTTCAAAATTTTTTCTTATCTCTTTTAAACAATTTTCTAAAGCTTCTGGAGTATGCGCAAAATCAATAATACAATTATTGAGTAAACCAATTTCCATAAGATCCATACGACCCTCTGGTAATGAAATCTCTTCTACTGATTTTTCTAGTAAATCTATAGGTTCACCAGTTATTAGCAATGAACAAACGGCCAAAATAATATTTGAAGCCATCGTTTGAGAGAAAGTACTAACATAAAATCTCATCTGACCAAAATCACTATCTAGTCGTACTTTGATCTTTCTTGAACCAGTAGCCAAGAAGCTAATCTTAAAGTTAGCTTCTTTTTGAAAGGAAATACTATAAACTTTTTTATGCAATTTTTCTAAATCTTGATATAGAGAAAGACCAAAATCACTATCTATATTTATCAGACAGGATTCAACATCATGTTCAGTAAATAAGCTCCTTTTTGTTTTTGCATATCTCTCTATTGTCTTATGATAATCCAAATGATCTTGAGAAAAACTGGTCAAAACTGCAACTTTAATTTTTGTGCCTACCATTCTCTTTTGAGAAATACCATGTGAAGAGGCCTCAAGAGAAACAATAGAGCAATTATTATCCACCATTAATCCTAAAGTTTGCTGAATAGTTATTGGATCTGGTGTAGTTAGATTAGATATCTCTATTTTTTTTCCATTTATACAACTATTGATAGTACTTATATAACCTGTTTTTAAACTAATTCTTTGAGAGATTTTTGATAATGTCTCCACATAAGTAGTTTTCCCATTTGTACCAGTGGCACAAAAAATATCTAGTTTTTTGGAAGGTTCATCATAAAAAGAAGAAGCAATTAAACCTAAATTTTGTCGTAGTTTTGGATGATAAAATACTTTTGAATTTCTAATATTTTCTTTTTGATCTGTAAAAACTAATTTAGCTCCATTTGTAATTGCTTCATCAATATATTTATTTCCATCTTGCGAACTGCCTTTTAAAGCAAAAAATATATCTCCTTTCTTTACTCTTCTGCTATCTAAGGAAAGTCCTGTTATTATTTTTTTATTCATACCCTCAGGTAAAGATACACCTTTCATAAAATCATTTAATTTTTTTGAATTTTTTGAATTTTTTGATGTCACGCTAAATTCCTGAGTTAATAGTATGTAACGATTGCTCCATTACTCTAGAAAAAAGAGGTGCGGCAACAGAAGATCCTGAATGGATTTCTCCTTCAAGCCCATGCAAGCTTACAATTGCTACTATTTTAGGTTTTTTAGAAGGGGCAAAGCCAGCAAAGATCGCTGAATATACTTGTTTATTATTCTCTATATTTTCTACAGTACCAGTTTTTCCGGAAACAGAAATTGCTTTAATTCTAGCTCTTTTTGCAGTCCCAAAATTACTATTAACAGCTTGATAAAGTGTTTCATTTATAAAATTTACTGTTTCTTCTGATAAAACTCTTTTACTCTCAATAAAATAAGGCATTTCTTCATTATTTTTAAATAATGTTAGTTCCTTGTAAATGCCATTAGATGCTAATATCGAATAAGCTTGAGCTAAATGTATTGACGTAACAGACATTCCATAACCATAACAAGCACTTACTTTGTCTCTTGGGGTCACTGCATCTGTATAAGATAAAAAACCTTCCCTAGTATTAATCAAAATACTAGCGGGATAACTGCCAATGCCAAATTTACCTAGATATTCATATATAAAACCTTTTTCTACTTTAGAACAGAGCTTAACCATTCCTACATTGCTTGATCTAGCTATAATCTCTGAAAGAGTAAGCTCCCCATAGTCTCTATAATCTTCAGTTCTATACCCTCCAAAATCTATCCAGCCTGGAGATGTATCAATAATTTTACTAACATCATAATTATTAAAATCTATTACTGCGGCCATAGCTATAGGTTTTATTACTGAACCTGGCTGAAATAAATCAATTGCTGATCTATTTCTTAATAATGAAAAATCAGATAACTCTTTTCTATTTGATGGCTCAAAAGAAGGATAATTTGCCATAGCTAATATTTCTGAAGATATTGGGTCTACTAATATAATAGATCCAGATTTTGCTCCATGATTCAAGACACTAGATCTAAGTTCATTATAAGCAATCGACTGTATCCTGATATCCAAAGTCATATTTATATTCCTGCCTCTTTCAGGTTCTACTCTAATTCCATAAAGTTTATTACCAACTCTATCTTTAGAACCATTAAAGCTGCCTGAAGTACTCTTCATATAATTATCAAATAGTTTTTCAGCACCTTGAAGGCCATTTCTGTCTATATCTGTTATACCAACAGCATGGGCACTAATTTCTCCTTGTGGATAGCTCCTTTTTAAGTCCCTTAATAGTGAAATTCCTTTAATACCAAGTCTTTCAATTTCAATCTTTTCTTTTAAAGTAAGATGTCTTTTTACTTGAATAAAACCTTTTTTATTCCTAATTTTATTAGCAAAATTTTTTTCATCCTCTCTTAAGATGTGTAAAACTGAGCTTATTTTTTTTGGAGTTGGATCAAAATTTTCTAGGTCAACCTGAAGAGTATAGGACTCAACATCTAATGCTAAATATTTACCATTTCTATCTAGAATAGACCCTCTAGGTGCATTAATAGAATATTTAGCTGTAATTCTATTTTCTGATGTTCGATCTAAAAAATTTGAATCGTAAACCTGAACGTATATTAGCCTTATAAACAGCAAAGTTAATAAAGTAATAAAGAATATTCTCAAGGAAAGACTTCTTCCCTCAAAAAGGACAAGTCTATGTGACGACATACTTAATTCTAATCTATTTGATTTCTCACAAAAGATGGTATGTCTAATAGATCCTCTTCTGTATTAATATTTTCTTCTTTGTTTATATTCTGATGGAGTATTTCAGAATTAGAATTAGAATTATTATCTATTATCTGTTGAGCAGCTGCACTTAAAGGAGGTCGATTTGAGCTATCTATTAAATTTCCTGAACTATGAATAGGGGAAACTCTTTGCATCTTCTTATTAGAATTCAAACCAGTAGCTACTACAGTAACTGTTAATGTTTCTCCTGCATTTTGATCTATAACTGTTCCTGGGACAATAAGGGCATCTTCGGAGGCAAAACCTTGGATACAATCTCCAGCAATTTCAAGTTCTTCTAATGTTAAATCAGGACCAGCTGTAATATTTAACAAAACACCTTTTGCATCCTTTAGATTTATATCTTCTAGTAGTTTGGATCCTACTGCTTGCTCAGCAGCTTCCTTTGCTCTATTAGGACCTGAAGAGGAGCCTGTGCCCATCATTGCAGTTCCTTTTTCAGACATAATTGTTTTAACATCTGCAAAATCAACATTAATCATTCCTGGCTTTATTATAATATCTGAGATACCTCTAACAGCTCCTCCTAATACATCATTAGCTGCCTGAAAACCTTCTAACATAGTACAACCCTTTCCTAAAACTTCTAATAATTTTTGATTAGGTATAGTTATCAATGAATCAACCTCTTCAATCATGGACGTAATGCCTTCTTCAGCAATTTTCATCTTTTTCTTACCTTCTAAGCCAAATGGTTTTGTTACAACTGCAACTGTTAAAGCTCCTAACTCTTTGGCTACTTGAGCTACGACAGGAGAAGCACCTGTTCCCGTTCCACCTCCCATTCCAGCTGCTATAAACACCATATCTGCACCTTTAATTAACTCTCTCAATCTATCTCTGTCTTCTAATGCTGCTAGTCTTCCAACCTCTGGATCAGTACCTGCTCCCATGCCATTTGTGATACTTTCTCCTAAAATTAGTTTTTGTAATGATGGGTTGTCATCTAAAGCCTGTTTGTCAGTATTTATTGAAATAAAATCAGCTCCCTCTATTCCTTGTTCAACCATTTGTTTTACTGCATTACCTCCACCTCCACCTATGCCAAATACTTTTATTTTTGCTTTTCCCAAATTATCATCCAATATTTCCCAGTCACTCATATTAATCTCCTTTTAGATTTAAAGATTTCCACCAAACCAACGTGCTACTCTTGTTATAATATTTTTGTCTCTATTTATGTAATTAAGATGGTCTTCTTTGAGTTGCTTATGACCAAATAAAACTAAGCCAACGGATGTTGCATATATTGGATTACTTAAAATCTCAGTAAACCCATCAAAGAGCTGAGGTGAACCAATTCTGACTGGCGCATGAAAAACTTCTTCTGCTAACTCTACTGCTCCCTCTATTCTAGATGCTCCTCCTGTAAGTACTAACCCTGCTGGAATTAATTGATCAAAACCACTTAAATTTAATTTTTGTTGGACGATACTTAAGATTTCAACATATCTTCTTTCAAGAACATCTGATAAAGCTTGTCTTGATAACTCTCTTTCAGGCCTTCCTCCCACACCTGAAACCATCATTACTTCATCAGAACTTGTTAATGAACTTATGGCACAACCATATCTTTGTTTTATCTCTTCTGCTTGTGTTCTAGGAGTTCTTAGAGCTTCTGCTACATCATTAGTAACATGATCTCCAGCTATAGGAATAACATCAGTATAAGAAATTGATCCTTCAGTAAAAGCTGCTATATCTGTAGTTCCTCCTCCTATATCTATTAAGCATACTCCTAAATCTCTCTCATCTTCAGTTAAAACTGAGTAACTTGAAGCAAGCTGTTCTAGAACAAACCCTTCAACATTTAGACCACATGCCTTTACACATTTATAGATATTTTGAGAAGAATTCTCACTACAAGTGACTAAATGAACCTTTGCTTCTAATCGAGCACCTGCCATTCCTAGGGGTTCCTTTATGCCATTTTGTTTATCTATTATGTAATCTCTAGGCAAAACATGAAGTAACCTTTGATCTGCTGGAATAGCCATAGCCTGTGCGGTCTCAAGTACCCTGTCTACATCAGTAAATTTGACTTCACCGTCTCTTATAGGCACAACTCCCTCAGAGTTCAATCCTCTGATATGACTACCTGAGATGCCAACATAACAAGAGGATATATGACAACCTGACATATTTTCCGCTTCTTGTAGAGACTTCTTGATAGCATGAGTTGTAGATTCAATATCAACAACCACTCCATTTTTTAAACCTTTAGAGGGATGAGAACCGATTCCTAATATTTGTATAGAATCATCAAGATTTGCTTCAGCTACTATTACAACTATCTTAGAAGTCCCTATATCTAAGCCTACTAACATTTCTCCTCCAGCTGTTGTACTCATTTTTTCTCCCTTTTTATTTCAAGTTATAGTTTATGAAAATAAAACTGCTACACCATTTTTATATCGGAAATCTAACCTCTTAAGGTTCTTCTTATTTCCTGAGGAGAGCTCAAACTGTATTAAGTGCTCGAGACGTCTGAGCTGCCCTCGGAATTCATAAAAATCAAAGAATATTAAAGTTGAATCACTCGTTAATGCTTTTAAATAACCATTCTCTAAAGAAAGAGTTTCTACTGATTTATTAATTTTCATCAAGACTAATTGCAATCTCCTTGAAAAATCTATCAACTCAAATCTTTTACTTTCCTCTCCAAATAACTGCACTAAGTCTAATTCTAAGGAAGTGCGATCAGGTGAGATAATTATTCCTGACTGGGTTAAATAACTATCTTTATTCCAATAAGCTGTTGGTTGATATTCTTTTATTTTTACCTCTAGATTTTGCATCCATCTATTCCTAGAGCTTAAGTTGTTAACCCAAGAAGTAGAAAATAAATTCGTAAAGTTCTCCTGAGTAGAATCTTTAAGATTAATAAAACTTAGGATTTTTTTATCTAGAAACTGCTCATCAGAAATTAACGGGTACTTTGAGGTCATCTTAAAGTCTTCTAATTTAAATTGTCCTGACGAAGAGAAACTAGAACAACTTGTAATTATGAATAGAAATAAAAAAATAATAAAATATTTATTCATCTTAATTTTGTATTTCCACCCTTATTATCTTAGACATTCTTGGAATCCTCATTTGCATGCCTTCTCTTGCAACTTTATTAATGGTATTTTGATTATTTAGATAACCAATCTCTTCTGATAAAAAATTAAACTCACTAATTAATCGCCCTTTCTTTACATTTAATTCCTCTAAGACTGAAAAATAAGACCTATACTCATAAGTTTGGATGATAACTATCAGACTAGATATAAATACAAAAATACCTGCTAAATAAATAAAAAAATATAATTTTATTACATTGGTCATGCCAACCTCTCACCGATTCTAAGGATTGCACTCCTTGCTCTAGGATTATTTCTTACCTCTGATCTTTCTGGTTTAAAGGGTTTTCCTCCTACTAATTTAAATTTAAAAGAAGATCCTTCCCTATCTTTTCCTTGTATAAACCTTTTTGCAATTCTATCTTCCATAGAATGAAAGCTTATAATTGCAAATCTGCCACCTGGCAACAAAAGTTCAGCTATAGCTTCAAGAACCATCCTTAATTCTTCTATTTCTTTATTTATAAACATTCTAATTGCCCTAAAAGAATTAGTAGCAGGATGCCTTTTTGATGTCCTAGGGATAATAGATGAAATTAAATCTGCAAGGTCCTTTGTATTCTTAAAGGAATTTCTACCTCTTTCCTTGCATATAGCTTTAGCTATCTTCCTAGATGCTCTTTCTTCGCCGAGCATCCAAAGAACTTCTTCTATCTCTTTTTGACTTGCAATATTTAACCACTGACTAGCTGGAATTCCTTCAGAAGGATTCATTCTCATATCTAGAGGTCCATCTTCCTGAAAACTAAACCCTCTTTCTGGGGTATTTAATTGAAAGGATGATATCCCTAAATCTAATAGCACTCCATTTAATCTACAAGGCTTTATATGAGAAGTGATCTTACTAAAAGTATCATTAATAACTACTACTCTTGAATCTGATATAGCTATTTTAGAAGCTAACGATGCCGAATATGGATCTCTATCCATAGCATATAGTCTAGCTTTAGAAGATAAATTATTCAGGATTTCTTTAGAATGTCCACCTAAACCAAAAGTACAATCAGCATATTTTCCTGATTTATCTACTAATAAATTATTAATTACTTCGGTCACCATAACTGGTTCGTGTAATTTCATTATTAAAAAGGAATTTCCTCTACTGACAAAGGCATATCTAATAATAAATCTTCATGTTCTACTTGTAAGCCTTGTTGTTTTTTATTCCAATTATCAACACTCCATAACTCAAATTTTGAACCCATCCCTACTAAAGATATCTGTTCTTTACAATTAAGACTTGCGTAATCTCTCAAAAGTTGCGGTATTAGTAAAATCATCCTTTCAGAGACCTCAAAGTCTGTTACTGATGCATTGCCTAGGATCTTCCATTTAATTGCTCTAGTTTTGTTATTTAAGCCTCCTAAGGCTTCTATTTTTGAAGACACATCTTGCCATGATCTTCCTGGATATATTATTAAAGCAGGGTATTGAGGATCTCTTGTAATTACCAAGCTCCCTTCGCAAGAAGAACGAAGTAAATCTCTGTATTTTGCTGGGATCACTATCCTCCCTTTTGCATCTAAAGTTAGGGTGTTTGCCCCATAAATTCCTAAAGTCATTTATATTTCTAATATCTAAATACATAAACATCTTTTGATAATGTAATGTAATTTTGTTCCACTTATGCACACTTCAGTACACTTTATGTAAAAATACTAGTGCTTGTCAACCTTTTGGTTGCACTTAATAAATAAAAAAAAATGTAAGTTTAAGAAAGTAAGGTTGAGTTAGCCGATAAGCCGGGTTCTGTCTTGGATAATCATTCATCTAGATCTCACGTCACCGTAAGACTCAAGCAACCTACCCAGATTCAATGAGAGCATCATTCTGGAATCTCTATTTGGTCTTGCTCCAAGCGGGGTTTACCTTGCCATCAGATGTTACCATCTGTGCGGTGCGCTCTTACCACACCTTTTCACCCTTACCTTTACGGCGGTTTATTTTCTGCTGCACTTTCCGTAGACTTACATCTCCCAGGTGTTACCTGGCGCTTTGCTCTATGGAGCCCGGACTTTCCTCTCTTAAAAAATAAGAGCGATTACCTAGCTAACTCAATTTCATTATAGAACATATTGAGTTTTTTTAAGAAGTATTTAAATAAGTTGCTTATATAGTCTATTCTTTTTAACTCTAAGTATTTCGGATGCCAAGCTCAGAGCTTCTTTTTTGGATAATCTTGATGATAAAATTTCGATAACTCTTAAATCTTCACTATTAAGATCCTTTGTATTTCCATCTATAAATTCAGCCCCTTGCACCAATAATACAAATTCACCCTTTTGACCATAATCATCTTGAGATAATAGGTCAATTAATTCTTCAGCAGTCCCTCTATATAAACACTCATGTATTTTTGTTAATTCTCTTCCTAAAACTAAAGACCTTGTTGAATCAATAAAGTTAATATCTTCTAATAACTTAATTATCCTTAACCCAGACTCAAAAAAGATACTGCTTAAATCATTAT
>TARA_B110000014_G_scaffold139000_1_pt1 | contig 12195 bp, 7 predicted proteins | sample TARA_B110000014 | Tara Oceans TARA_B110000014 (sample SAMEA4396468) | marine metagenome | biome: Westerlies Biome; feature: [MES] marine water layer (ENVO:01000295) within the mesopelagic zone...; material: water (ENVO:00002006), including particulate matter (ENVO:01000060) such... | reverse complement strand
CTCCTGCCGTAGCCTCTTGATCAAGGGCAATAAATCGATCGTCTATATGCTTTAAAAAAGATTGAGCCTGTGGATTAGATGAATCTAATACAGTAACTTCCAACTCATTAAGTAATTCTCTTTTCTGAGGGGGATACACGACACTAAAAAGATAAAAACAAAGGACATGACCAAGGAGCGAAAGAAGACTAAATGCCACTATCCAAAAAGGTCTTTTTGCTCTGGAAACCCAATCAAAAGTAAAAACTGATTTGCTATTCTCAGAACCTAATATAGCACTATTCATGGTCTCTGATCGGCACGAGTTGCGAGGATAGGAGAGAATCCAGCGCCAGCCACTAAATTACAGATTCTAATTACTTCTCCAAATCGAGAAGTCTGATCAGCACGAATAACAACCTGCAAAGCAACACCTTCCTCCTCTTGTTTCTTAATTAGCTTCTTTTTAAGCTGCTCAATTGTTATAAGTTTATCATTGAAAAATATCTGATCAGATTTACTGCCGGATATTGTTATCACATCGGCTCCAGTCGCTGAATTCAACGACGACCAAGACTTGGGTGTTGTAACAGCAATTCCTGAACGAACAACCGCATCAGAGCTCAATAGAAAAAACAACAACAACAAAAATATAATATCAAGTAATGATGCAAGATGTAAAAAAGTGCGCCTAGATCGGAGCGTACTCTCAAGTTTCATTTGTTCGCTTAATTACTTTAAACCTGATTCTTTTTTAAGGTCGCCTCCAACTTTCGAAGCCTCTTTATTTGCATCACTTCCATGAGGAAGAGTAAATTCAAGGACCTCCTCATCTTTTCTGGCATCTTCAAGAATATTGACAACCTCAATGCCACCCCTTTCCATATCATGCATTAAATTTCGAGCAAATGTAGAAAGGTATGAATATAAAATGAAAGTAGGTATAGCTACTGCAAGCCCAGCCGCTGAAGTTATAAGACTTTGATAAACCCCTTCAGACAAATCCCCTATCGAGGCCTGACCACTCACAACATTAAATTTTACAAAAGTATCAACTAAACCCAACACTGTGCCTAATAATCCTAAAAGAGGCGCAATATAAGCAATCGTTAGCATGACAGACAAATAACGTTCGAGCCTCGGCACTTCTAGCTGGCCGGACTCTTGAACAATTTCCTTCAGATCAGATCTAGGTAATTCATGCCTAATAATAGCAGAATGAATAACACGAGCTACTGGTCCCGGGGTCCCTGCACTAACTTGCAAGGCCTCAGCATAATTCTTCTTACGAATCAAATTAGATAAACCTTGTAAAAACTCTCCAACATTAATTGTAGAACGATGAAACAAAAACAATCTCTCTAGGAATACCCCCATCGCTAATATGGAACATGCTAGAAGCAACCACATCAATGGTCCTCCCTTACTGATCATCTCGAACATATTAATTTAGGCCTTTATTTTTAGTTAACACCTGCCACAAAGTCGCACGGATCATCTTTCGAGTAAAGGGCTCTACTCAAAATCATTTTCTACCGATAAAGTTCGGCAGTTTTGGAAATTTGAGTTACTAAATTAATTATTTTCTGCTCAACATTTGATTCAAGTTGATCAGGTCCATGTAAAACGCCTACAAACAAAGAATTATAATCAAAAAAACTTAGCCTATCCTGCTTATAGCTAATTGTTAGTGGATTTTCATGTATAAGGTCAAATTTAGAACGAAAACTCCTTATCCCTGCAATAAATGACTCGGTGAAATATTCCGAAGAGCAAGGTAGCTGCGATAAGATTAAAGGCTCTTCGTTCCCATAAATTAATGCACATTCCTTAATTCCAGGCATCGCTTCAATTTGCTTTATGGCATCTGCATAATTAATTTCACTATCATCCAAGATAAAAGGCATTAATGATTTTTCTTCAACATTTCTAGAGGATGGAGGTAAATCCTCCAATGAACGGAGTGCCGTTTTTTTCAATTTTGATGATTCCGCTTCACCTAAAGGCCAAAATTCATTACCTCTCGATTGTTCTGATGATTCTTCTTTGATAAATGAAAAATTTTTATCAATTTCAGATTCAGATAGAAAGAAATCTGAAGAATCATTTGTACCGGGAATATTTTGAATGCCCTGATCCTCACATTTTCTAATAGATTGCTCCAGTAATGGATTCTCCACACCACTATTCTCTTTATTAATAGGATTATGGGACCAAGAAAAAGGTGGCTCCGGAGTCGGTTCATCTAAAAAATTTAAACCGGCTACATCGTTCTTGTTGTCTTGATATAAAACTGAATTTTCAGAACAAGAATTAAGATTAGATTCGATAGGTTCTCTGTTAATTGCTTGAGAACTTTCTTCAACAAGTTCAAAAGGACTCAAATTATCAACACCACCTCTTATTGTATCTTTGCTGTCTTTATTATTTGGAATCTGCTCTTCTTCGACTGGATGAAAGCTAAGCTTTCTCACATCATGAAGAATCTCATGATCCTCTTTTTTAAATAACTCTTTAAATGAAAATGCCATTTCTGATCATCGTGGCTAGAAAGCCATCTCCTTGCATTAAATTTTAAATAATACAAATATTTAGTAAATATTAAATAAATATTTTTATTTTTCCAAGAACAAATATTTCAAAATTAAGAAAATCGCTCTTTTACACCTATCCAAAAATACAATTCTAAAGACTAAACTAACCTTCAATAATCTGTTGAGATTAAGGAACTACTAATTCAACTATGAGCCTGAAAAAAACCTTACCATCATCTGAATTTAGAGGATCGAAATAAATCATCTTCATTGTTCCGTCTTCATTATCAAGAGCCGCACCTTCATTAATCACTGTCCATGCAAACATGTCATGAGATCGTTGAACCGTAATAGAAACATCATTGGCATCTGCAAGTTTCTGGAAATGAATAGCTACACTTTGAGCGCCATTATTCTGCATAATTTCAACTCTGGGCAGACTTTCTTGAGGAGCCAAAGCCTTAGGGCTCAAACCAAAAGCATACTCGTGAAGATTAATTATACCATCTCCATCAAAATCATCATCAGGATCAGTCCTATCCCCTTGTAATTCTTCATCACTAAATTCCAGTTGGGACCAATCTTCGTAACCAGAAGAAATCACACTATTTTCCTTACCTGGACTCCCTAAAGGATCAACAGATGCCTGCCAATTGGTCGAATCATCTCCAAAATCTGATTCAACAATGCGCTCAATGCTTCTGCCTGCGCCTAACGGCCAAGGATCAATGTCATCATACCGAATTGAATCAACTTCGATCATAGGAACAACAATACCAACACCCGGAACAAAATCAGGTTTGTCAGGTCGAAGTAATGAAATCTTCTCACCACCATTATTTAATGCTCCGGTAAAACCATTATCCGCTCCATATATAATCACTCCATTTGGAACATTATACTGATTTCGAAAATCACTAACGGGTATACCCTTCGGAATAATAACTACTCGCTGTCCTGACTGGAGCTCAGGCTCGTTTCCTGGAAAAGTAAAAGCAATTCCATCTAGGGACCAATTATTACTAGGATCACCACCCAAATTAACTGGCGTTGTATCATATAGGGGTAATGCAGCTCCGCTAATATTTGAAATCTCAATATATTCAATACCTCCATCTGAAGGTTCATAGGAAATTTCACTGATAACCGCTCGTTCAATGAGCGGAGGATTATTAGAATAACCATCAGGGAATGCCTCAAACCGATTAATCTCTACTGTCGGAGAACCTGATTGAGGTACAAATTTTTCAATTCCAACACCATTAACGTACCTGATTATTGAAACCCCATTCTGAGTTGCGCCAAACTTAGCACCATGCGAAAATCCTGTAAAATCGCCTTCAGAATTAGCAGAAAATAAAAACACTTCATCTCCTCTGGAACTAATTGAGAATGATGTTCCAAAGTAATTAGGCGGAGCGCCAGGATCTGCGTTATTATCTTCATTAACTGCCCAGTATCCACCCGCAGAAATCACTGTTCCATTTGGAATCATATATTTCTTCGGCTCCAATAAAGGGTCATCAGTCAAATACCAACCTCCAATCTCTACATCCAATGAACCAGGATTATAGAGCTCAATTACATCTGTTTGGGGAAGATCAGTGTGAGATAAAATCTCATTTATCAGCACTGCTCCTCCACCAAAAGCACTGCCACCCCTATAAGGACTCACTTTCCAATCAACCGCTCTATGACCAGATCCTACAGGATTCTCTCTTATTAGACTGTACCCCTGTCCATCAGCAGCTACTGGCCAAGGAAGCTCATCATCATATTCTACCGAATCTAATATCGCATAATATCGGGAATGTCCCGGCGCGTCTCTCTGTAATCCTTCAATAGTAATAGGAATCCGCAATTCTAATAACTCACCGCCGCCATTTAGTGATCCTCCTTCAGGGTTTGCGAAAACACGCGCAGAAACGTCTAAATCATAGGCTGAACGAAACACGAACTCCTCTACATTTGTAATATAAGCGAATTCTCCTACTGCCAGCGTAGGCTTTTCCCCAGAAACAGTCACACCAAAACCATTTAATGATAGATTATCTCCATCGGATAGCGGGTCATAAAGAAGAGCCTCCTGAGGACCATTATTAACAACTTTCACATACTCAACAGAAGAGCCGTATCCAGGAGTATACATGATTTCTGTAATTTTTAAGCCTGACACTGAAGGATCCCCATTCTCAAGACCTAAACTCGGATCATCTGGTATTAAGTATTCATGACCACCAACATCTGAAAACCTTGCAAAGTTCTTGCCATCTTCAGATGCGGGAAAATGAAACCCATGGACCCAACCTGTAAGAACAGTATCCACAGCTGAATAGATAAAAACTCTTTCACCCTTTGAGCTGGCGCTTATAACAAATCCATTAATCCCATTTTCAAGTACCAGATACCCTCCAGCAGGCACAATACTATTATCAGCAATTGGAGAATTCTTTGTTGGCCTATCAATATTATCAGAGACATACCAACCACCTATATCTATATCAGCGGTGTTAGGGTTATATATTTCAATGGCATCATTATCCAAATCTCCATCTCGTGTCCTAATTTCGTTAATGTAAATAGGTAGCAACGGGTTCGGCAAAGGCTCATCTTCACCGGGTGAGCCATGCATAGAAATACTTGGCCTCCAGCTCTTATAATCATCTTCATCAGAAGATCCACTTGGATTTATATGAACCAATGAATAGTCACCCCCATCAGCCGAACTTGGCCAGAATGCCCGTTCAAGATCATCTTCTTCAGGTAATTCTGGAGGATCAGGAATATCGCCATCATCACCATCATAATAACGAAAGGAATAAATATTATTTCCTGTCTCATCGGGACCATCCTTTAGAGTAATCCTCTCTCCCCGGTTCGATAAGCCAGCACGTCCAGCTCCTGCCCCATCATCATCAATGTACTGTCCCCCTATCACGACTTGAGGGTATTGCGTAGCGAAGAATTGTGCATTCGCAACAATTACGTAAAATTCACCGGGTCCCAAAAAAGTTTGATTAGGAAATGTGTAATTCACCCCGTTCGTGAATTGCCAACCAGAAATGTCCGCAGCCAAATCGCCAACATTTTTTATCTCTATGAATTCTCTAGCCTCATCCGGACCATTGGGATTATAGTATATTTCCGATACAATGATCTTAGAATCAGCAATAACTTCAACTTGGATTAGAAGCCAAACGGAGATTAATAAAATCGATTGAATCGATTTTATTACTATACTTGGAGGGCAAACCATCATATTCGGGGGATTGGGTATTGTGATGCGCAATAACCCAATAACAGTATCAATCCCTCACAGGGTCCGGTCAAGGACGAGACTATCATAGTTGAATTTTATTTTCCTCTACCTCCCTCGAAACTTCGGCAAAACCTTAAAATTATAAATTTCTATGGGCGAAATCAACCAACTAGGATTTGCATTAATTAACTGGTAATCAGTCAAAATAAATTCCGGAAGGAACATATTTGAATTTGGGTCATACACTTTTGATCCAGAAAATTTGCCTTTCATTCTATATTCATAATTATGATCAAACCCAAAGCGTTTCACTTCTTTTAATTTTGACGGGTCCATACCAAAACTCTCTTCTTCTCCTTCACTAATTTCAGGCAATCTGTCAGGCACAGGCTTGAACTCTTCATTCATTACAACCAATGATGAATCTTTCCATTCCTGACCCGGTTTACGCAAATAACCCCAGAACCTCATCCGATAAACATAGTAACGTCGACCAATAAAATAATCACCTAACGGTTCACTTTTAATTTGAGCAGCACGATCGCGTAAAGCTTCAACGTACGCCGGATCATTAGTGGGGTCCATTGTCTGGCAACTGGAAAGAAGGACACCAATCCAGAAAATTAAACCAAACAATCTTAGGAACGAAAACATCTGTGCCAAGATGCACGGATCTTTAGTAAGCTGCAACGAAGTAAAAGGAAAAACGCAAATTTTAATAACTGAGCCAAGGGCCAAGCCATTTTTCAACTACCGATAACGGGACCCCTTTCCTCTTAGCATAATCCTCGGCCTGATCCTTAGCTATATCACCAACCCCAAAATATCGAGATTCTGTATGAGAAAAATACAATCCACTGACCGATGATCCGGGGCTCATGGCCATACTCTCAGTCAGACTGGATCCGGTCACTTCCTCCGCATTTAGAATCTCAAAAAGTTTGGCTTTTTCGCTGTGATCAGGCTGAGCGGGATAACCAGGCGCCGGCCTGATACCACGATACCGTTCCCTGATGAAATCTTCATTAGACAACTGACCTGAAATTTCATAACCCCATGCTTGGCGAACCTCACTATGCATTTTTTCAGCAAATGCCTCTGCTAACCGATCGGCCAGAGCCTTAGTCATTATCGATAAGTAGTCATCATTAGAGCTTTCATATATTGAAGCCAACTCATCAGCCCCATGAATGGAAACCACAAATCCACCAAGAAAATCCTGCCTACCACTACTCTTTGGTGCAACAAAGTCAGCTAATGCATAATTAGGTTTTTTATTCTTTGTAAACTGTTGCCTTAAGGTATGAAAAATTGTTCTAACATTTGTCCGTGATTGGTTTGTATAGATTTCAATGTCATCTCCAACGGTATTAGCAGGATAAATCTCCCAGACCCCGCGTGCCTTAAATGCCTTCTCTCGAATGATTTTTTGAAGAGTTAATTGAGCATCAGCATAAAGTTTTTTCGCCTCATCTCCACATTTAGCATCATCAAAGATCGAAGGGTATCGACCACGGAGTTCCCAAGCATGAAAAAAAGGAGACCAATCAATGTAGGGTATGATTTCCTCGATTAATGGAAATGACTCTTTTCTACTTCTTCCAGAAGGCTCAGCAATTTCCATACTTTCCCAATCTGAAACAAAAGAATTCTGACGCGCTGCTTCTAGAGAGATTATTTTTTTATTTTTCTTAGCTTGCCCGTATCTCTGCCTCATCTCATCGTGTTTCTTTTCATTCTCAACCACAAAGTCATTCCTTGCGTCATCGCCTAGAAGAGAAGTTACCACGGGAACGCTACGACTAGCATCAAGGACATGAATAACAGGCCCGCCGTAATTGGGAGCAATCTTAATAGCGGTATGAGCAGCGCTTGTCGTAGCTCCTCCGATGAGCAAAGGAACTTGTATACTTTGTCTCTCCATTTCCGAAGCAACGTTCATCATCTCATCAAGGCTCGGTGTGATTAAGCCGCTCAGCCCAATAATATCGGCACCAATCTCCTTCGCCTTAGCTAAAATTTTCTCACACGGAACCATTACGCCCATGTCAAAGACTTCAAAGTTATTACATGCAAGAACCACGCCAACAATATTCTTCCCTATGTCATGGACGTCACCCTTGACTGTCGCCATGAGCACTTTGCCCGCCGACCGCGCTGACCCCTTTTCATCATTCATAAAAGGCTCGAGGTAGGCGACCGATTTCTTCATGACCCTTGCCGATTTAACAACTTGCGGCAAAAACATTTTTCCTTCCCCAAATAAATCTCCAACAACTTTCATCCCATCCATCATTGGTCCTTCAATAACTTTGATCGGCTTACCATACTTGAGTCTCGCCTCCTCAGTATCTGCTTCAATGTATTCCGTAATTCCTTTCAGTAGGGAATACTGCAATCGCTCCTCTACGGATGAATCACGCCAAGAAAGATCAGCCTCATTTTGCTTTCCTTTCGCACCTTTAAATTGCTCCGCATAATTAATGAGTTCTTCTGTAGCTTCTGGATTACGGTTCAGTAATACGTCCTCTACCTTATTTAAAAGGTCAGGGGGAATTTCCTCATAAACCTCAAGCATTCCAGCATTCACAATTCCCATGTCCATCCCCGCATCGACCGCATGATAAAGGAAAGCTGAATGCATCGCCTCGCGAACAATATTATTACCACGAAATCCAAATGAAATATTGGATACTCCGCCACTGACCTTGGCCCCAGGTAAATTTTTCTTTATCCATCTCGTCGCTTTTATGAAATCAACAGCATAATGATTATGTTCCGCCATGCCCGTAGCAACGGTCAAAATATTAGGATCAAAAATAATATCCTGAGGATCGAATCCTACTTCATCAACAAGTATCCTGTAAGCCCTCTCACAAATACTGATCTTGTCATTATAATCGGCAGCCTGACCCTTCTCATTAAAGGCCATCACAACTACTGCGGCACCGTATTGCATAATACTGCTAGCTTTATTTTTAAATTCTTTCTCACCTTCCTTCAGTGAAATGGAGTTCACTATGCACTTGCCCTGCAAGCTCTTGAGCCCCTCCTCGAGGACTTCCCACTTTGAAGAATCAATCATAACAGGAACCTTCGAAATGTCAGGTTCTGACGCAAGAAGACGCAGGAAACGGCCCATCATTTCCACTCCATCAATGAGACCCTCGTCCATACAAATATCAATGACGTTGGCGCCATTATCAACTTGTTGCCTCGCGACATTCACTGCTTCCTCTAGCCTGTCCCCTTTAATCAGTTTTGCAAATTTAGGAGAACCAGCCACATTCGTACGTTCGCCTATCATTAAGAAATTTTTCTCTGAGGTATGATTATAAACTTCAGATCCGCTCAGCCTCATTACCGGATCAATCTTTGGCAATACTCGAGGCGCATGTTTTTTTGCTTCTTCAGCAATGGCTGCAATATGTTCCGGGGTATTACCACAACATCCTCCGACTAAATTAATTAGACCTGAACTAGCAAATTCCGCAGTATATTTAGCCATATCATCTGGTAACAGATCAAAACCAGTCGGAGCGAGAGGGTTCGGCAATCCCGCGTTAGGATAAACAGAGATGAATGTATCAGATTTGGAAGAAAGTTCAGCCAAGAACGGGCGCATTAGGTCTGGCCCCAATGAACAGTTCAGTCCAACGGCCAAAGGATCCATATGACGAAAAGAATTGATGAAAGCCTCAACCTTCATTGCAGATATCATCGTTTCTCCTCCCATTCCAACCGCCGCTGAAATGATAACTGGAAGCTCAATATTTTTCTCTGCAAATACCTGATTAATTGCAACTGAGGCGGCCTTAGCATTTAATGCATCAAAAATAGTCTCGATTACCAGAAGATCACATCCCCCCTCAATTAGAGCCCTTACCTGATGAGTATAGGCGGTCATGACTTGGTCAAAGTTTACATTTCTGTAACCAGCATCATCCGCATCAGATGACTGAGACAATGACACGGTCAGCGGACCTATTGATCCAGCAACATACTTCCTTTGGCCCTTCTCTTCCCCTATTCTATCAGCCCAGGCTTTACATATCTGAGAAGATTCTAGATTTATTTCCCACGCCAAATCATTAAGGTAATCATTATCAATGATCTTCTGAAAAAATTCCTGTCCCTTTCTGCCCGCACCCAATTCTCGAGGATCATCTACAAAAAATTCACTTTGAGCTATTGATGTTGCGGAAAAAGTATTTGTAAGAGCAATGTCCGATCCAGCTTCGAAGAATTTCCGATGAATATCACCTATGACTTCCGCTTGAGTCAGTGAGAGGATGTCTCCATTATTTAGAATATCCTTTTTAACATCTGAAAATCGCTCTCCACGAGCGGCAATTTCATCAAGGCCATAGGAACGAATCGTTGTGCCCATGCCCCCATCAAGAATTGCAATGCGCCGCGTTATCAATTTCTGCAGGTCATTTTTTATGCAATCTTTACTCATTTTACCTAATTTTACAGTATAAATGGGTGTCTTCAAGTTTATATATCAACAAATCAAGATATGTTGATATGTTTTGCATACTTGTTAAGAGGGTTGAGGAGTTGCATATGCCAAGACTCTTACTAGCTTCTACCTCACCGAGACGACACCAGTTGATGAACGAAGCCGGATATCAATTCGAAGTATGTTGTTCGAATGTAGAGGAAATCAGTGATGAATCCATGAATGCTGTGGAACTGACTACTACCAATGCAAAACTGAAAGCCGAACCGGTATCGCATGCGAATTCTGATTCTATCGTTATCGGTGCTGATACGGTTGTTTCCTTAGATAATAAAATCTTCGGGAAACCAACAGATCTAGAACACGCCGTGGTCATGCTTACGCAATTGACTGGTAGAACTCATGATGTAACGACTGGTGTCTCCATACTATCGCACAATCAGAAAATTGACTTTCACGTCATTACCGAAGTTACTTTCAAGCCATTAACCGAAACTGACATCCTTCAATATCTAAACCTAATTAATCCACTTGATAAGGCAGGAGCTTATGCCGCTCAAGAACATGGGGAGTTCATTATAGATAAATACTCAGGTTCATACACTAACGTTGTCGGACTCCCAATGAGCGAATTAAAAAAGACACTCGGAGAGGAATTCAAGACCTATCCCAAATCTACTATCAGCTAATTGCAGAAAGATTAATCACAATAACTGAAAAATGAATATCATCATCATTGGAGCAGGACAAATAGGACTTCACTTAGCGAGGAGCCTGTCAGGCGCTGCTCACGACATTATTGTAATAGAAAGCAATGAGAAACTGGCAGAGTCCTCATCCAGTGAAATAGACGGTCGAGTAATCACTGGTAGTGGTACTTCTGTAGAACTATTACTTGAAGCCGGAATTACTGAATCCGATTTACTCTTTGCTCTTACTAGCAGCGATGCGACAAATCTTATTGCATGCAAATTGGCCAAAGAACTCGGAACAAAGAAAACTATTTGTAGGGTATCACCTTTACTACTTAGAGAAGAATGGATGTTTGATTATCGGTCCAATTTCGCTCTGGATCACATATTTAGTTCAGAACGGCTTTCCGCAATTGAAATATCAAAACACATTAGGAATCCTGAAGGCATAGCAATTCAAGAAATCGCAAGAGGTCGAATAGAAATTCAGCAGATACGTATTCCTGAAAACAGCAACGCATGTGGAAAATCTCTGCTGGATCTAAATCTACCAGAAAGAGTGAGAGTCGCATCAATACAAAGAGCCGAAAGATCATTTGTTCCTACAGCCGAAGAAAAAATTGAGCCCAATGATCAAGTAACACTCTTTGGAGACCCTAGCAGATTATCAAAAACGGCAACGTCTCTTAGAACCAATACTGAAAAAGAGAAAGGCGCCAATGTAGTAATTCTTGGTGGAGGTGAATATGGACTTTCCCTCGCACAGATGATTAGTCCATGGAACTGTCAAATCCGCATCTTTGAGAAGAATCAGGACCACGCAGAAACACTTGCTGAAGAATTAGCAGGAAAAGCCACAGTCATTCACGCTGATGCCGCCTCACTTAATGAATTGCGAGAAGAACAGGTAGGAGTAGCGGATTTCTTTATAGCAACAACTCAAAGTGATGAAGATAACGTAATGACCTGCCTCCAAGCAAAGAACCTTGGAACGAAAAGCTGCATCCCTCTAATTCATAGAACAGATTACGCAAATGCAGTCAACCAAGCAAAGAGCCAACTCGGGATCAAGGAAGTCATAAGCCCAAGAGAAGTAGTGAGACGGGAATTAATGCGTTTCATCACTTCAGACAAATATCACATTGTGAAGAAAATTCCCGCAGGTGAAATCATCGAAACAACAATCAGAGAAAAGTCCAAAGTGGCAGGAAAAAATGTTGGTGAAATCTCACTCCCTGCAGGCTCTATTTTTGTAGCCATCATTAA
>TARA_B110000014_G_scaffold231713_1_pt1 | contig 12286 bp, 11 predicted proteins | sample TARA_B110000014 | Tara Oceans TARA_B110000014 (sample SAMEA4396468) | marine metagenome | biome: Westerlies Biome; feature: [MES] marine water layer (ENVO:01000295) within the mesopelagic zone...; material: water (ENVO:00002006), including particulate matter (ENVO:01000060) such... | reverse complement strand
ACATTAAGTTTTCTAAATAAAATTAAATTTTTGAGTAAATATCTAGAACCATTATCATCATCTCACGAAATTCTTAGTAAAACATTACACAGTAAGAAAATGTTTTCTCTATTGATTTTATCTGTTTTTTATTGGATTGTTATAGGATGTGCTGCATTTTTTGTAATAGAAGGATTTGGATTCTCTGTTGGTTCAATATTGAATATAATATCTACATATTCAAGTTCATTAATTATTGGCGCATTATCATTTATTCCAGGTGGAATTGGAATTGCTGAAGGAAGTTTAATTGGATTATTAACTTTTCAAGGTATTGATGTATCAGAAGCTATAGTAATTGTTGTCTTAATACGAATTTTTACTTTATGGTTTTCAACAATTACCGGATTTATTGCTCTAAAAACAAGTAAATCACTATAAGAAAGCAATTAAGAAAAATTATTTTTTAATTAATACAGATAAAATTAAATTGATTTCAGAATCAGTTAGAGAAGGATACAACGGTATAGATACAGTTTCTCTTGATAACTTCAAACCATTTGGAAATAAAGATGAAGGACCCAAAAGTTCCCAATCTTCAGTAGGAACAATCGCTTTTACACCAGCAGAGTCTAATGAATTAATAATTTCTTTTGGATTTGAAGTTTTGATTATTGCACGATATCTTATTGGTTGTGTGTTAATATCAGAATTATCAATTAGTTCAAGTCCTGCATTTTTATAAATATTAAATATTTCATTTCGTTTTTTCAAAAAACTTGGTAGTTTTTTTAATTGTTCCCTACCTATAGCAGCTTGTAAATCAGTCATTTGAAAATTAAATCGTTTCTTTGAATCATTTCTAAGATCAAATTCCCTATAATCACGAGCTTGATCAACAGTTTCTTTATTTTTAGATATTAACATTCCACCTTGTCCGCCAGAAGTCATTAATTTTGTTACATAAAAAGAAAAAATACCAATATCACCTTTTAACCCGACCATTTCATCATTAACTTTGGCACCTAACGCTTGACAACAATCTTCAATTACAAGATTTTTAGTATTTTCAAAATTTATTGGAAGTCCATACATATGAGGAATAATTGAAATATCATGTGGATTTTTTTGAATTTCATTCATGGATATGTTTGGAGAATTGGATGAGATATCTACTAATTGTTCATTGCCTTTTGACATAGAAACTGCATGTCTTAATGCAGAACAAACATAACTTGGAAATAGAATTTTTTTATTTTCTGCATTTAAAATATGAAGTGCCAAATACAAGGAAGATGTTCCACTTGATAATGCAACTGCATGGCCATGAGGTAATCCGATGAAATCACAAAATTCATTCTCAAATTTTTCAACTTCTTCACCTTGTGCCAGCCATCCTCTACGTAAAACGCGAAGTGCTGCGGCTTCTTCTTCTATACCTAATGTTGGACGATTATGTGGAATCATTATATTTTTCTAATTTAACAAGTCTATTACTTTTACCCATAATTACTAAAAAGTTTCCTTGTAAAAATAATAATATGAATAAAATGACAACAAAAGATATTAGATGATTTTAAATTTAAAGTTGTGACAGATTTTGGTATTAAACATTTTAGTTATTTCAGATGTAGGTAATTATTTTAAAACAGTTAGTAAATATGTAAAAAATTCAAAAATTCATATAATTAATTTTCCAAAAGATGGAGCAGGAGTATATACATATGATGAAAATTATAAATTATTTCAAAATTATAAAGTTACGGATCAAGTAAAGGAAATAGAAAAAAATAAAGAAAATTTTGATTTAGCTGTAGTAATGGGTGCAGGTGAAAGAATTGCATATCTTGCAGATCTAAATTACATTTCATATTATGTAGGCAGAGATATAGATGCTCCAAGATTTATTAAAAATTCTAGGGAACCATGGTATAAAGAACCACTTCATAAATTAAATTTCCTTGAAAGAACATTTTATAAAAAAACATTTAATTCCGCACTATTGCATATTGCACCAACATGGGTTTTTGAATATCTAAAAAAATACTCAGGAAATAATATGAAAATGGATTTGAAACCAATTGATTTGACATTATTTGATAATGATGTAAAGCCAGTTGTAAAGAAAAAAGAAAAATTTACATTTTTTTGTCCACAAAGAATGGGAATTCCAAAAGGCACGGATATTTTATGGAAAGCATTAAAGTTTTGTAAATCAGATTTTGAAATTTTACAGGTTGATTGGAGAGATACAGGAACGGATGAAGAAAATTCTAGTTCATTGAATTTAAGAAATAATTTACCTTCACAGGTAAAATTAATCCCTATGATTAAACGGAAAGAAATGCCAAGTTATTATCAATGGTGTGATGCAGTAATAGGAAATCTTAGAATTGGTAGTTTTGAGTATGTTGAATTAGAAGCTGTGATGTGTAAAAAACCTGTAATTAATTTTACCGATAAAAAAATAAATATAATTTTAGATGACAAAGAAGTAGAATCACCATTCATACCAGAGAAAAATGATCCAAAAAGTGTAGCAGAAATAATTGATAAATTTGTCTTATCAAGTGAATTTAGAGAAAAGATTTTCAAAAAAGAATATGAATTTGTACAACATATTTCAGATCCTATAAAAGCTGGGGAATGGTGGGATTCATTATTTAAAAAAATTGTAGAAAAAAATCCTTCAATTAATAAAAAAACATCTAAAATTATATTAAAATTTAGAATGATTAATTTTTTGATTGCAAATAGATTGTATTATAAAAAATTTAAAACAATTATTGACGGTAAGCATGACAAGTAAAACCCGAATAGTTTTCTTTGATTAATTTTGGAGCTAAATTAAATTCTGAACACCAATCTTTAATTTCTTTTTCAGTGTGTCTCCAAGAATATTTTGGATAATACCAATCAAAATTCTCCATATTAGATTCATAAAATCCCATAGATTCCTTCCAAAATAATTTAAAAATATTTTGGTAAATGAATCGTTGTAAATCATATTCACCTTTTTTAAATCCCAGTAATGGTACATCTTCAGGAATTGTTATGTTAATTTTTTGATTATGTAAGGACTCGGCTAATTTTGTAAGAGACTTATTTGCCTCAAATGCCTCATCAGGAGTCATTTTTGAAATTAAATTTCGAATGTAATCATCAGAAAATTCACGTAAGGGTGTTTTTACTTTATAGATATAAAAAATTATCAAACCACCTTTTTTGAGTTTTGGATAGACACTTTTCAAAGCATTTTTTGTACTCGGGGTATGATGCAAAACACCATTACTTACTATTACATCAAATGATTCATCAGCATATGGTAGATGGTGTAGATCAGAATGAGATAATATTGGATTTTTTACCGAATTTTTTAATGTGTTTTGTGCACGATATACTCCATTACCAATATCTACACCATGAAATTCTTTTGCACGAGGTCCCCATAACCTAGATGAGGCACCACTTCCAACACCAACATCTAAAACTATTTTATCGTCAAATAATGAGAGATCATTTTCAGTTAAATCCATGGTCTCTATTACATCTTGTTTAATAACTTCATCAGAAAATTTTTCTGGTTGTCCAAAATCACTTTCGGTCCATTGATATGAAAAACATTTTTCAATATCATATTGAGGATCAGATTTATTTTCTTTAACAAATTTAGGAACGCCATTAATTATTTCATATTTTGAATTTTCATTAGTTAGAAAATTTTCTGATTCACTTAATTCTTCGTTGGTATATGGATCAACCCAGGGAATTAACTTCATTGGTTATTTGCAAAAAAATATCTGCTAAATATTAAGTTATTATTGTATATTTTATTTCTAAAGCAAGCTTTAATTCCATTTGATAGTATTTTTCACTATGGTTTCAAGTGAAATTAGTGAATTACACACAAAATTATGGAAGCATATAGAAGATGAGAAAGAATCTTGGAAAAGTTTTGTCTATGCACAAGAAAAAGGATTCTATCAAGGATTTGATGAGATAGAATTAGATGGTTGTAGACCTACAGAAAAACGATTTGACAGATATGATATATCTGAATATTTGAGTAATGGAAAATCAGCCTTAGACATAGGTTGTAACTGTGGTTTTTTTACACTTTACATTGGAAAGTTTTTATCGAAAGTAGATGGTGTAGAACTAAATCCATATTTAGTTAGAATCGGAAATGATACGAAGGAATTTTTAAAGAGAGATAATGTAACGTTTACTAATTCAAGTTTTGAAAAATTTGATGATAATGGAAAATATGATATAATTTTTTCCTTAGCAAACGATGAAACAATTGATGGAAATACAAAATTTAGTTTTAGAGAATACATTGGGAAAATAATCAAATTATTGAAAAATGATGGATTGTTAATGTGGGAAACTGTTTCTCCAGATACATATGAACCAAAGAGATTTCAACCTAAATTAGATGTGTTATTAGAACAATTTTCCATATTGAGCGATAAAATGGTCAAATCCGAATATCCAATAAATGTTCCAGAACGAAGATTCCTTGTACTAAGTAAGAATAGATTATAGAGATTTGGGTTTTAGATAATAAATCTGTGAACGTAATAAGCTTCACAGAAATTTCTTCCTACTTCTTGACCGCGATATTTTGCTTGATTCATGATACTATCGGCATCACGTCCTCCAGATTTAACTTGTGACTTGTACATCATAAAAGCATCCATTTTGGTTTTTACTACATCCTCTATATCCAAGAAAAGATTTGGTTCAAAGACACCATGTGCAGACCATCTACTGTGTTCAGGTGCTTCGTATGATAATACGATATTGGAAATTGGTTGACTAATTGGTCGCAGAGCTGCAATACATGCATTAAAAATATGTACATGATCTTGATGATGTGACGATATAGTTGGAATTGCAACAATCGTAGGTGAAATTTTTTCTAGAGAAATGTGACTTTTTGATTCAATGACTTCTATAAGCGAATGTAATGGTTTAGCATCAAGATCTCTATTTTTATCAGGAGTATCATTTACAAGATGATAATCATCAACATTAAGGAATTTCATTACAGAATCCACTTCATTTTTACGAATGTTTTGGGATTCAACTGTATCATCTTTTTCAAAACCGAGATTAAAGATTAGAACGTATACTTTACCGCCATCGTTTTTTACTCTAGATATTAGACCTCCACACCCAAGAACTTCATCATCACTATGCGGTGCAATAACTAACAATGTTTCATTTCTGAAATTTTTCTTTTCATCCATTTTATTTATCCCTGAGATTTTTTTGAACATAGTCCATATCTAATGAACTAAGGAATGTTCTATTTTTAACAAAACTCGAGATTTCATCTAGTTTTGTTGAGATTTTTTCTAGATCTTCATCTTTTAATTTATCACCTTTTGAGGTTTTTAATAAAATACGATTAGTTTCAAGAATTGATTCAAGAATTAGAGCAATATTTACAATATTACGTCTTTGGTAAGGTTGACTTTCCAACACAACATCAACTTCGGATTTAAATGCAACAGTTCTCTTATAATGCACATAACCAATTACTACAAGAACAGGTATTCCAATAATAGTTACAATTAGCACATATTGAAGAAAATTAGGAAATATTAGAGTTAAAGAAGGAATTTTATCTATAGCTAGAAAATATGTAACGGTAAGAGTGTTAACTGCTGCAAAAATAAATGCAAAATAAGTACTCCAACCCATTCGAAAATAATACCACGAACGAAATGCAACATTGTTTTTATTCATGGAGTTTGTAATTTTTTGATATATATCAATTACACTATTTCTTAAGATGGATTTTGGAAATTTGTATACAAAAAATGAATAAATAAGTATCTACGAATAAATTCATCTAATAAAATTAATACATGTTAGAGTAAGATAGATATGGAAATTTGGTTTTATGTTGCAATTATAATTGTTGGATTTATTGTTTTGGAAGCAATTTTTCGATATTTAATTTTTAAAGTTAATCGAGTTTTTCAATGGTTAATTTTACAAAAAGATGAATATCCAAAATTACCATTAAAAGAATTAGAAAAATTTTTTGAGCATGGATATGATCAAGAGTTAGGTTGGGTTAGAAAACCAAATACTGAACATAATGAAATTGGAGAAAATTCAAGAGTAACAAAATGGACAACTAATTCAAATGCTAGTCGAACAAATCCAGATTTTGATGATATGCATTCAGAGATTTCATGTTATGGAGATTCATTTACATTTTGTAGACAAGTTAATGATAATGAAACATGGGAACATTATTTATCAAAATCATTGAATACAAATATTCAAAATTTTGGGGTCGGTAATTACGGAATTGATCAATCTTTATTATATTTAAAAAAAAATTTTCAAAAAAATAAAACTAACATAATAATTTTAGCAGTAGTTCCAGATACTATTAGTAGAATAGTAAGTGTTTGGAAACATTACTATGAATATGGAAATACATTTGGGTTTAAACCAAGATTTTTTTTACAGAAAAATAATCTAGTTTTAAATAAAAATCCAATTAATTCACAAGAAAAATTTTCCAATTATGAAAAATATTTAGAAGAGATAAGAAATAATGATTTTTTCTATAAGAATAAATTTAGAAAAGAGAAAATTTCATTTCCATATTCAATTACAGTTTTTAGAAATGCAAAAAGAAATTTTAGAATAATTTATTGGGTTTTAAAAATACAAAATTTAAAGAAAAAAGATATCGATACAAAAGAGATTGATTGGAATCCTATGAAGATAATAATGGAAATCAATCTAAAATGGAGACTGAGACTTTTCAAAGATTCAGAAACAACAAAATTATTGAAAGAAATTATTCAAGAATTTAGTGATTTTGTAAAAACAAATGAATCAAAGCCAGTATTTGCATTTTTACCACAAAAAGATGATCTCATTTTTATTAAAAAAAATCATAATTTCTTTCAGAATTTTTTAAACGAATTAAATTCCATAAAAGATTTACACATTATCGATTTTACAAATATTCTAGTTAAAGATCCAAATTTGGATGAGTTATTCTCAGATAATAACGAATATGGAGGTCATTATTCAAAATATGGTAACGAAGTAATTGCAAGTATTTTTGAAGAAGAATTGAAGAATAAGAAAATAATCTGATTATAACCTAAAGGTGAAAATTTGTTTTAATATTATTTATTTTTAGATAGTAGTCTAATCTTTTTTTAAAGAATAAGATATCATTTGATTCTTGATTATAGATATTTTTATTCTCAGTAGGATCATTTTTTAGATCATAAAATTCCCATGTTTGAGGCGTATCATTATAAATCAATTTTTTTTGATTAATTTTTACACAAAATACATTATGTTTTTTTGGAGATGGCCAAGGACCATAAAGACCGCCAGTTTCAGCAAATAGTTCATTATTAGTAGAATTTGTATCATCTAGTAGATTTAGCAAACTATTTCCTTGTTTAGGATCAAAATTTTCTTCAGGAATACTAAACAAATCACAGAGGGTAGGGAATATGTCAATTGTACTACATGAAGTATTAATTATTTTTGGAGAAACCCCAGGTATATCAAAGATAGCAAATACATTTAATGTATATTCATAGAGAAATACACCATAAAATTTCTCTCCAACTTTTTCACCAATGCTCGTTCCATGATCAGAGAAGAGTATTAGAATTGTTTTATCATCAATTTTTAGTTCTTTGAGTGTTTCTTTAATTTTGGATATGTAATTATCTGTTGCACCCAAATGAGAGTCATAAACCTGATCATTTCTTTCAGTATCAGTAAAGTAGTCTTCATCCGATGTTTTATTTTTATATTTTTCAATTATTGTTCTAACAAGATTGTTATGAGTTTCAGTATTTTGTAAAAACAAAAAGAATTTTTTATTGGAAAGTTTTTTTATTAATTCGATATGTCTTTTAGTAAAATTAATTATTTTTTCGTCATAAACAGTATACTCGTCATATCCTTGTTCAGGCATGACTGACTTGCTATTTATATCACAGCAGGTATAGTAATCTAATTTTTTAAAAAGTTGAGGGAGGGTTGTAATATTGTTTTTTTTAAATTTAAACATGTTATAATATGCATTTACACCATTTGTTGAAGGATATAATCCAGAAAATAATGCATGTAAAGATGCAAATGTATAAGGTGCAACTGTATCTATATTCGAAAAATAGAGGCTATTTTCAGATAAAGCTTTTAGAGTGGGACAAAGTTTTACTTTATTTCGTCTAAGACCATCAAGATTAATGAGTATGATATTATAATCTTTGAATTTATTTTTATCAATCATTTATTTCGATGAATTTTATGAGGTCGTTACTTGAATAAAGTTTTTGATAAAGTTCATAATCGTAAACTGAATCTAATTCTAACCATCCATTTTTGACCATAACCGCCTTAAGTTTGAAGTTATTTTTAATTAAACCATGTAAGAGATCTGTCATGTATGATTGTCTAAAGGGTATTTTTGGATTTAACGGGTTAGGATTATCTTTTGAGTCTTTTTTAGCATTTTTGTAGAATTTTTTTACTTGAAGTATACCGTTATTTTGGAATTTCATTAAACCTATGTATTGACCTTGGATTTCTGATGAATTTTTTACATTTTGTCCAATACTGGTGATATAATTTTCATCATTTAATTTTAAACTTTCAGCATCAGATAAAGGATTATCAAATCGTATTTTCCAATATTTTTCCCAATTTTGGTCCACAACAACTGAAATATCATCTTTTGATTGAATTAATTTTTCTAAAATTTTTTTTTCAAAAATAATATCACCATATGAAACAATTGTTGAATCACTTAATTTTTTGAATGCGCATGAAAAACTTTCTAGCATATTTGTAGTTTTAAAATCATTGTTATGGATTTTTTTTATTTTAGATATATTGATAGATTCGGATTTATAACCTGTAACTACTGTTATGTCACTAATTCCACAATTTTGTAAAACGTCTATTTGTCTTTCCAGGATGCTTTTTCCAAATAATTTTACAAGGCATTTTGGTTTATCATTTGTCATAGGCATTAGTCTTGTTCCTTGTCCAGCAGCTAGAATAATTGCGTTCAATCATTCAAAGGAGATTTGCTTTAATAAAAAATTTTTCTAAGCATTAATTCATTATTAGTATCAAAATTTCTTTCAGGATGCCACATAACACCATACAATGGGAATTTAGTATGGAAAAAACCTTCTATAGTACCATCATCTGCTAATGCAAATGGTCGAAGATCTTTACCAAGTAAATTTGTTTTAATTATATTGTGATGATATGAATTAACTTCAATTTTTTTTGTTTCAAGTTGGGATTCAAAAAAATTTTCAATAGATATCATATGGTTTTTCTTTACATGTGATGAATTGTGCAAAGTTTCCAATGAACCACCAAAAAAATCATTGATTGCTTGCATTCCCCTACATATACCAATTAATGGTATTTTATTTTTACAACTAAAATTTAGAATTTTTTGTTCAGTTTTGTCTCTAGTAGACATTTGTCCAAGGTTATCACCTCCAGATAAAATTAATCCATCAACCCGCATATCCGTAAGAAATGATTCAATATTTTGAATTGTATTAGGAATAAAAAGTGGATTTATTTCTAATTTATTGAAAAGTTGGATCCAATCATGACTTAATGCATCCCTATATTCATCATAATCAGTATTTTCTATTATTCTTAAGGAAATACCAATTGTAAGTTTTTTTTGTTTTGACATTGTTTTACCTAATTATTTGATGTAACCTAAGGATTTTAGTATTAATTTTTCTTCAGTAAAATTTTCAATAGTTTTATTTTCAAGTATCAGAATCTGGTGATTTTTACAATCTAACAAAACCTTTGATGAGTTATACAGATTTTCATAGATGATTTCTCCACAACCAATTGCTGCAGGTAAACCTATTTCAGCACATCTTATTGCCATATGTGAAGCAACACCACCATATTTAGTTATTAGACCTGAGAGATTATAGGAGAAAATCCAATCATACCCAGGATCAGCATTTTCCAATAACACAATTTTATTTTCTAACATAGAGTTATCCAAAATTTCATTAGGAAGAATCAGATATGATGAAATTTTTTTATTTGTTACATAATTCGGTTCAGAAGTTGGATATGTAATTATTTCAAAATCTTTTTTTGATGTAATTAATGGAGGTAATTCAAGATTTTGATACATAGTAAATTTATTTTTTTCAGTATTAATTTTATTTTTCCAGTATTTAATTAGATTTGTTTTTTCATAGTTATGGTGATTTTTTAATATTGATTTTATATCAAGATATGATAGATCATCTCTTGAAAAGTTTAATTTTTTTCCTGCTTCTGCAATTAATTCTAATGAATCACTAAGGTTTTTGGTGAATAGAAATTTCAGTTCTTCTCGTCCAGTTATTGCTTGTTCAATAAAATCAAAGATATTAATTTTTGAAAATTCCAAATTGTTTTGTTTGAAGATTTTTTTCAGTTTATTTTTCTTGGATAGATTTGATTTTGGTGGAATATGTTTTAGATTTAGATTTTCAAGAAATTGATGATTATTTTCATATCTAGGAGTAGTAATATCATATGTTCCAGGTCGTAGATGGCCATATTTTTTAAGGAAATTTACTTTAGTCATTTTTTTATTTTGGAATTTTATGACATCATTTTGGAATTTTGATAAAGGAGTCTCTATTGATTGCATAAATTCATCATGATTTTCTTTAGATAGTAAATTTGTCCCAACTAGACTTTTTAGTATCGTTGATGCAATAAAAGATAATCTAGCCATAGTTGAAAATGGCTTTGCCCCATGATCTTTACAATCATCAAGTAATTTTTCAGCTGCAATTAGTAGATTATGGTAATCTTGTTTTGAACTATATAATTCAGCAAAAATTTTCTTTCTATTTTTTTTGAGATGGTTTATGGATAGATCACATTTATGTGAAATTTTTGGGAAATTTTGTAAGATTTCATTTGTAAAATCAAGTAAATTTTTTTCTATTTCTTCAATTTCATTTTTACTAAAATTTGATTTTTTTAATTCACTCAATTTTTTTTTAATTGAGAAATCATAACAAGTGAATAGTATTTCAAACTCGGCTTTATCATGTAGATAAGGGTATTTTTCTAATTTTTCTATATAATAATTTACAAGTTTATTTTTTAAATTTTTATTAATATTTTTGGGGATTAGCGATTTGAAACTTTTTTCTACATCAACATATGCTTTGTTTCCAAATTTTTTCATTAATGGCGTATTTTTTATTTTTGTATAACCAATTGAAGAACGTCCTTCTTGCCATGAAGATTTCATTATAATATAATCATATAAGGAATAATCAAGGTTACGTGGAGTATTACCTATTATTTCAGCGGGATTCCAATCGGTCATATCAGAAAAAATTTTATGATTTTTCTGGAATTGATTTTTTAAATTTTTATTAAAAGAATTTTTTAATGAATTGATATAAGATTGAATTTGTATGGAAGAAACATCATTATCTATTTGTAGTACTAAAGGACGTACTTGAAAGATTATAATTTTAAATTTTTTTGTTATTCCAAATTCAATATCTAAATTATCATTCTTAACAAATTTTTCAATTTCCCTAACCGATTTTATTAACAAATTCCAATGTTTTGGGAGTAGATTAGGATTAATTTTTTTGAATATTTTTATCGATTGAGCAATTTCTCCTTGAGTTACTGAATTTGTAGAAGATCCGTGTTCATAATTTACTACATAGTATGGTTTTCCATCATTTGGTGTTTTTGTAAATAATACTCCACTGTATGTAATATTTTTTGCTTGTTCCTGTACAAGTATTTGGTTTTCCTGATTCGAATTATTACTTTTTTTGTATGAATTTATGACATGATTTATTGCGGATGATATTGCTTGTTTTGATTTTGAGTTCACATTTAGAACACTATCATAATAACCTGCTCTAGAACTAGTAAGTGAATCTTCATCTAATGCAGAGCTCCTTACTATTATGTAAGAATTAGAGAACTTTGTTTGAATTTTTTGTAAGATTGATTTTGGATTATCCATCCAATCATTCACATTAAAGTAATATAATTTCTGAATTTTAGATTTTTTAATATTTTTTTTGAGAAGTTTCAGAGTTATAGCTTTTGATGAAAATAGTAATTCTTCCATTAATGATTAGATGTAACCTAGATCCTTTAATTGTGCTTCTACTATTTTTTCTTCTTCTTCTGTTAATTTTTCACCAGCAACATCTTGATCATGTGTCATATCTTCCAAGATTTTTTCCATTTTAGATACTATTTCTGG
>TARA_B110000014_G_scaffold260044_1_pt1 | contig 12315 bp, 7 predicted proteins | sample TARA_B110000014 | Tara Oceans TARA_B110000014 (sample SAMEA4396468) | marine metagenome | biome: Westerlies Biome; feature: [MES] marine water layer (ENVO:01000295) within the mesopelagic zone...; material: water (ENVO:00002006), including particulate matter (ENVO:01000060) such... | reverse complement strand
TCCCACATTCACATGCGGCTTATTCCGCTCAAACTTCTCCTTCGACATGATTCTCTTTCTCCGGTGCCTTTTCGTTCTTAGGGGTTGCTAGATATTCGACTGGTTGTTCTTGGTAGTTATTCGCCGCGGATTCGTTTTACGATGTCTTCCGCGATACTGGTTGGGACTTGTTGGTAGTTCTCGAACTGCATCGAGTAGGTAGCCCGACCCTGAGTACGCGAACGCAGGTCGTTAGCGTATCCGAACATCTCAGATAGCGGTACTTGAGCGTCAATGACTTGGGCTGCACCGCGGCTTTCCATCTGTCCAACTCGTCCGCGTCTGGCGTTGAGATCACCGATCACGTCGCCCATGTAATCCTCAGGTGTGACAACTTCGACGGACATTACCGGCTCGAGAAGCACTGGGCCAGCGGCGCGCGCTGCCTCTCGCATAGCCATAGTGCCCGCTATTTTGAAAGCCATTTCGGATGAATCAACGTCGTGAGTCGACCCGTCTATCAATTCGACTTTCACATCCACCATTGGAAACCCAGCCAAGGGGCCGTTGTCCATTGAGGACTGTAAGCCAGCGTTAACGGAGCTGATGTATTCGCGTGGGATGACGCCGCCTTTGATGGAATCGTCAAACACATAACCTTCGCCGGCGTCACTGGGTTCGAGATTGATGACAACTACAGCGAATTGTCCCGATCCGCCGCTTTGTTTTATGTGGCGGTATTCGAACTTGTTCACTGCTTTGGTGATGGTTTCGCGGTAAGCAACCTGGGGTTTGCCGATGGTCGCGTCAACACTGAACTCTCGAAGCATGCGGTCGACGAGCACTTCAAGGTGCAGTTCACCCATTCCTGAGATAACTGTCTGCCCTGTTTCTTCGTCGCTCTTGACTCGAAACGTCGGATCCTCTTCCGATAATGCGGTTAGGGCTTTGCTCAATTTGTCCTGGTCACCTTTGGAACGAGGTTCGACCGCAACATGGACTACCGGTTCAGGGAAGACCAATTGTTCTAGGACAATTGGGCTGCTGGGGTCGCAAAGCGTGTCACCAGTCCGAGTGTTTTTCAGACCAATTCCAGCGACGATGTCGCCGGCCTGGATGTCGTCGCGATCTTCGCGATTGTTGGCATGCATCTGCAAGATGCGGCCAATGCGTTCTTTGTTGCCGGTGGTGGTATTGAGCACCTGTCCACCCTTGTCAAGGCTTCCGCTGTACACCCTGAAGTAGACGAGCTTCCCTACGTGTGGGTCCGTCATAATTTTGAACGCCAACGCTGAGAAGGGTTCGTCGGCGTCAGGTCGGCGTTCTAGGCCTCCTTCACCGTTTAGGGAAGTGCCATCGATGGCGGGGATATCTAGGGGTGACGGCAGGTATCGGGTGACAGCGTCAAGGAGCGGTTGAACTCCTTTGTTTTTGAATGCGGTGCCTGTAAGCACCGGCACAATCTGATTGGCGATAGTGCCTCGGCGAATAGCGTTGTGCAGCGTCTCTTCGTCGACGTCTTCTCCTTCGAGATACGCCATCATGATGTCTTCGTCCACGTCGGCGAGCACTTCGAGAAGTTTTCCGTGGTATTCCTCGGCTTCGCTCTGCATGTCGGCCGGGATGTCAACAATGTCGAAGCTCGCGCCCAGATCCTCTCCCTGCCAAATAATTGCTTTCATACCGACGAGATCAACAACTCCGGCAAAGTCAGCTTCAATTCCTATCGGCAACTGCAGTACTGCGACGTTTGCTTCGAGGCGATCAATAATACTGTCCAAGGAATCGTGGAAAGATGCCCCAGTTCGATCGAGTTTGTTGATGAAGCACATGCGGGGAACACCGTATTTGTCGGCTTGTCGCCAGACGGTTTCGGTCTGAGGTTCGACGCCTGCGACGCCGTCAAAGACAGCAACTGCGCCGTCGAGGACTCTGAGAGAGCGTTCGACTTCGACGGTAAAGTCGACGTGGCCTGGGGTGTCAATAATGTTGATTACGTGGTCGTTCCATATGCAGGTGGTGGCTGCAGAGGTGATGGTGATGCCTCGTTCTTGTTCTTGTTCCATCCAGTCCATGGTCGCTGCGCCATCGTGAACTTCACCGATTTTGTAGTTGACCCCGGTGTAATACAGGATGCGCTCAGTGGTGGTGGTTTTGCCGGCATCAATGTGGGCCATGATGCCGATGTTTCGCACGCGGTCAAGCGGTTGATTGCGTGGCATGGAGGTTCTGCCTCGGTCTCTCGGGGTTCAGTGGTTAGGGGTTCGTGCAGGGAATCGTTGGTGGTGCTCTCATAAGCACGTCCGTCACCTAGTGTGCCGGGTTCCACCGTGTTAGGGGTGACAGCGCTTCTTTCGTTACCACCTGTAGTGGGCAAAAGCTTTGTTAGCTTCGGCCATGCGGTGTGTGTCTTCGCGACGTTTAGCCGAGGAACCAGTGCCGTTCGAGGCATCGAGAACTTCGTTTGCGAGGCGTTCAGCCATCGTGCGTTCGCGGCGATCACGCGCATAACTCACAATCCAACGAATTGCGAGGGTGTTGGCACGACGTGGCCGAACTTCGACGGGCACCTGATAGGTCGCTCCGCCGACGCGGCGACTCTTTACTTCAAGTTGTGGTTTTGTGTTGTCGACGGCACGTTTCAGCACATCAAGCGGCTCGCCGCCTGTTTTGTCAGAAACGAGGTCAAGCGCGTCATAAACAATACGTTCTGCGGTGGCTCGTTTACCTCGTTGTAAAACCTTGTTGATTATTTGGGTGACGAGGGTCGAATCGTAAACTGGATCGGCCGCGAGTTCGCGTCTGGGGGCAGCACCACGACGAGGCATTTCAGCTCTCCTTCTTAGCGCCGTAACGAGAACGCGCTTGCTTGCGAGCCGAGACGCCGGACGCGTCTAGGGAACCGCGAATGACTTTATAACGAACACCGGGAAGGTCTTTCACGCGACCACCTCTGACTAGAACAATGCTGTGTTCTTGGAGGTTGTGGCCTTCACCTGGAATGTAAGCAGTGACCTCTATGCCACTCGTGAGGCGAACACGTGCAACTTTACGAAGCGCCGAGTTCGGCTTCTTGGGTGTGTGTGTGTAAACGCGGGTGCATACACCGCGTCGCTGGGGTGAGCCCTTAAGGGCAGGGGTCTTGCCCTTCGTTGGTTTGGATTTTCTGCCATTGCGGACTAGTTGCTGGATTGTGGGCACCAAATACCTCAGAACTAAACGACCTGTAAGACGGGAGTGGACTTGGTCCTTTTGGCATGGTCACATGGCCAGGCCGGACTAAGACCGATGGATAATGCTACGAGTCGCGTGTCAGCGAGACAACCTCCAGTTCTATTGGTATCCCTAGGGACTCAACAAACTCCCATACAGATGAGGCTATTGGCCTCTAGTTACTTGATCAGAAACAGCTTCAAGCAGTTGATCTAGGTCTTGGCGCGACGTGGCTACTGCGAAAGCCACTACCGAGCCCACTGGCAAGATTGCCCAAACTTCTGTACCAACAACCGCAACCGATCCAACGAGTAAACCCCACCTCGCTGTTTCCGTATTTGTGGTCTCTGCATTTGCGAGCATTGCTGCTCGTAAACCGTCGATAAAACTCATGTTCCCTATTACGTGGTCCGTGACCCCAACAAGTAAAAGGGCTCCGAGTGGATCCGAGTTGCGAGTGACTCCCACGGCAACCACATCGCTCACAGCGGCCGCTATTTCACGATCATCGAATATAAACCCCTGCAGCTGATTTTTGGCCCTCGGTGAGAGGGGCATGGGACGCAGGTCAGTTGGCCATTTCATCGTTTCGAGAAGTTGTGTTGCACTGAGCACGCGCTCCTCAGCCACTGCGAGAACAGTGGTGGGCGCTATCTGGGTATCAACTGATGTACCGGCGCAACTTGTCGCGCCTAGCCAGAGCACCAAGGTGGCACTCATAGCTGCTTGTCGCATGTAACGCTAGCTAGCCTGCGTCGCCGAGTTCGGCGACGTCACCACCCTCGCCGGTACCAATAGTGGCTAGCCATTCCGCAGGATCCAGGTCTTCGTCGGAAGTGAAGAACCCCATCGGTTCATACTCCGGCGCAGTTGTGTCGATGTTTCGGTATTGCCCCTGACCCGTACCGGCGGGAATGAGTTTGCCGATGATGATATTTTCTTTCAGACCCTTGAGATCATCACGCCGTGATTCGATGGCAGCTTCTGTGAGAACACGAGTGGTCTCTTGGAAAGACGCTGCTGACAGCCACGAGTCGGTCGCCAATGAAGCCTTGGTGATGCCCATGATGACGGGACGAGCTTCTGCTGGACGTTGCCCTTCCTGCACAAGGTTGCGGTTGACTTCTGCGTACACGCGTTGGTCGACTTGCTCGCCAGGCAAGAAAACAGACTCTCCGGGTTCTCCAACGAGCACTCGACGAGTCATCTGCCGGATGATGAGTTCGATGTGTTTGTCGTGGATCGAAACACCTTGTTCTCGGTAGACCTTTTGAACTTCTTCTACGAGGTATTGCTGGGTTTCACGCACACCTCGTATATCGAGAAGTTCCTTGGGGTCGCGAGGGCCATCGACTAACGGGTCTCCGGCTCGGGTTTCTTGATCATCGACTACTGCGAGGCGCGCCATAGTCGGGACGGTATGTATCTCTTCTTCGCCATCGTCGCCTACCACTATGATCTCTCGACCTCGGCCGTCGTCGTCGCCAATACGAACAACTCCGGATCGTGTCGCAAGGGTGGCTTTGCCCTTGGGCGTACGGGCTTCGAACAGTTCCACGACACGGGGCAGACCGCCAGCAATATCACTCCCAGCTACGCCACCTGTGTGGAAAGTTCTCATGGTCAGCTGCGTCCCGGGTTCACCGATTGACTGGGCTGCGATGACACCCACTGCTTCGCCGACTTCGATCATTTTCCCAGTCGCCAGCGATCCTCCGTAGGCCTTAGCTGATACTCCAAATTCCGAGTTGTCAGTTAAAGGGGAGAGAACTTGCACGCGCGTGACTTTCGGGTCGTCGCGCAAAATTTCCAGCTCGTCGTCGCCGACAAGAGTCCCTGCTGGCATTACGCCATCAGTTAGCTCGACGTCTTGGGCTAAACAGCGACTGAAAAGTCGTGTTTCTAAATATGCCCGTTTTTCGGTGGTGTCGGCTTCTATGTCTTCCAACCAGAGGCCTAGTACGGGACCAGATCTCTCAAACGGATCTTCTTCATTCACTATGAGCTCTTGGGCTACGTCGACAAGTCGACGCGTCAAATAGCCAGAGTCCGCGGTTCGAAGTGCTGTATCAACAAGTCCTTTACGAGCGCCAGGTGTGGAGATGAAGTACTCCAGCATGGACAAACCCTCGCGGTAGGACGATTTGATCGGTCGGGGGATGATGTCACCACGTGGGTTAGCTACTAACCCTCGGATCGCTGCAATTTGTCGCACTTGCATCATGTTGCCTCGTGCGCCTGAGCCAACCATCATGTCGATGGGATTGAAGGTGACTTTTTTCAGTTCGCGTTCAAGGGAACCGCGGACTTCTTCTGTAGCTGAGGTCCAAATTTCAACTTCTTTTTGCCGGCGTTCTCCATCAGTGATGATCCCGCGACGGAACTGGTTTTCAACGCGTTCCGCATCACCTTCGTACCGTTCAAGGATTTCCGCTTTGTCCGGCGGGGTACGGACATCGTCGATGGAAATCGTCAGGCCAGACCTGGTGGCGTATTTGTAGGTGAGGTCCTTTATCCGATCAAGGGCAACCGCTACTTCGGTGGTGCGCCAGCCGTCAGAAAGGTCGCGAACGATATCCCCCATGTCAGATTTTTTGACTGCCCGGTTAACGAATGGGAACCCCTCAGGAAGCGCATCATTAAACAGCACTCGTCCTGGTGTGGTGACGTGGTGTCCGCCATCTTCTTTGGCCAGTGCGTCTGTGCGCCAAATGATTGACCGGTGAAGTTCAAGCTGGTTGAGCGCTAGGGCGCGTTCAATTTGGTGGAAGTGTTTGAAGACCGGAAGATCGTCACTCTCTGCGTCACCGCGCAACTCTGTGAGGTAGTAACCACCGATAATCATGTCCTGACTGGGAACGGTCATAGGCCGACCGTCTGCAGGTGAGAGAATGTTGTTCGCTGAGAGCATCAGCACTCTCGCCTCAGCTTGAGCTTCAGATGACAGTGGCAGATGCACTGCCATCTGATCGCCATCAAAGTCAGCGTTGAATGCGGCGCACACCAGAGGATGAATCTGGATGGCTTTTCCCTCTACCAAGATCGGCTCAAATGCCTGAATGCCGAGACGATGGAGGGTCGGGGCGCGGTTAAGGAGTACTGGGTGTTCTTTTATAACTTCTTCCAGGACGTCCCAGACTTCAGATCGGCGACGTTCAACCATGCGTTTCGCAGACTTGATATTTGGCGCAAGGTCGAGGTCATCAAGGCGCTTCATAACAAATGGTTTGAACAACTCCAAGGCCATAAGTTTGGGAAGTCCACACTGATGCAACTTCAGAGTTGGGCCGACCACGATCACTGAACGACCTGAGTAGTCGACTCGTTTCCCTAGGAGGTTCTGGCGGAAGCGGCCCTGTTTTCCTTTAAGCATGTCGGACAGCGACTTCAACGGGCGGTTACCAGGGCCCGTTACCGGCCGTCCCCGCCGACCGTTGTCAAAGAGTGCATCGACGGCTTCTTGGAGCATTCTTTTTTCGTTATTGACGATGATTTCGGGGGCACCGAGGTCTAAGAGGCGCTTTAACCGGTTATTTCTATTGATGACGCGCCGGTAGAGATCATTTAGATCCGAGGTCGCGAACCGTCCACCATCCAATTGGACCATGGGGCGAAGGTCAGGAGGGATGACTGGTACAGCGTCGAGAATCATGGCGCGCGGGTCGTTGATTCGACGATCGTTGGGGTTTCGACGGTTGAACGCGCTGAGAATTTTTAGCCGCTTGATGGCTTTTTGTTTGCGCTGGGCCGATAGAGGGCGACGCCCATCTCCTGCTTCGATGGCTTCACGAAGAAGAAGTTCTTCATCGTCGAAATCGATTCGAGCCATGAGTTGAACGATGGATTCGGCGCCCATTCCGCCTTCGAAGTAATCACCGTAGCGGTCTTCTAGCTCACGCCAAAGCAACTCATCTTCAATGATTTTGCGACCGTGGAGATTACCGAACTCGTCAAAGGCACGCTCAACGGTTTCAATCTCCGTAGCGCATTCGGTTCGAAGTGCTTCAACGTCTCGATCGGCGTCGCGTCGACGAGATTTTAAGTCTTTTTCTTTCAGACCTTCAGCTTCAAGTTGAGTGATTTCTTTTTCAAGTTCTTTTAGTCGGTCTGCGATTTCATCATCGAATTCTTCGCGTATCACATCGAGTTCTTCGCGCATTTCTAATTCGAGACGCGGCAAATCTTCATGCCGTTTATCTACGTCAACCCAGGTGACAAGGTTGGCGGCGAAATAGATAACGCGCTCGAGTTGCTTAGCTTTGAGTTCTTCTTTGATTGCTAGGCCTGTGAGCAGATACGCCAACCAGCTTCGGGTGCCGCGCAGATACCAAATGTGAACTACGGGAGCAGCGAGCTCAATGTGGCCCATTCGTTCGCGACGAACTTTTTGTCGCGTGACTTCTACTCCGCAACGTTCGCAAATAATTCCCTTGAAACGAACTCGCTTGTACTTACCGCAGGCACATTCCCAGTCTTTGGTCGGACCAAAGATTTTCTCGCAGAAAAGCCCGTCTTTTTCAGGCTTGAGGGTCCTGTAGTTAATGGTCTCAGGCTTTTTTACCTCACCGTTTGACCAGGTTCGGATGGCATCGGCGGTGGCGAGGCCGATACGAATGTCGGAGAACTCGTTGACGTCAATCATTTGTTGCTCTCAATTCGCGAAGGGGAAGGGTTGTGCGCGGCGACAGTCATATTCGTTGCCTCCGAAGCTCGTCGTCTTCGTCAGTTCCTCGTTCTGGTCTGCTGATATCGATGCCCAACGACTCTTCGGCGCGGAACACGTCCTCGTCAAGCCCCTGCATGTCGATCTCATCTCCAGTAAGCGAGATGACCTCGACGTTAAGACAAAGGGCTTGCATTTCTTTGATGAGCACCTTGAAGCTCTCCGGGATTCCAGGCTCTGGAATATTTTTTCCCTTGACAATCGCTTCATAGACCTGGACTCTGCCCAATGTGTCATCGGACTTGATGGTTAGGAGCTCTTGTAGGAGGTAGGCAGCGCCGTATGCCTCCAGGGCCCAGACTTCCATTTCACCGAAGCGTTGGCCACCGAATTGGGCCTTGCCTCCCAATGGTTGTTGGGTGATCATCGAGTAAGGACCAGTTGAGCGAGCGTGAATTTTGTCGTCAACAAGGTGCGCCAATTTCAGGATGTAGCTGTACCCAACCATGATCGGTTGGTCGTACGGTTCGCCACTTCGGCCGTCGTACACAACAGCTTTCCCGGCTGTTGTCATCATCCTCTCGCCCGAAGATGCTTCCGGGCGGAGATTCTCTAGTGCTTGTTGAATAGTGGGGTGGGCGCCAGCTCTTTCAACTTCATCCCACTTTGCTCCATCGAAAACAGGGGTAGCGACGAAAACTGATGGTTCAGTTCTAGGTCGCGTCTTTCGTTCGGTGTTTGAGATGGGTTCACTTCCAACAAATTCGCCGTCGTGTTCCCATCCCCAGCGTGCTGCGTACCCAAGGTGGGCTTCGAGGACCTGTCCGACGTTCATCCGGCTGGGAACCCCAAGTGGGCTAAGAATGATGTCGAGCGGCGTGCCATCTGCAAGATATGGCATCTCTTCTATAGGCAGGATCTTGGAAATAACGCCTTTATTTCCATGTCGCCCCGCCAGCTTGTCACCGACACTGATTTTGCGTTTTTGGGCCACGTAGACCCGCACAAGCTCATTTACGCCAGGGGGGAGTTCTTCGTCGTCATCGCGTTGCAGTACCCGAACATCAGTGACGATGCCTCTTTCTCCATGAGGAACCTTCAACGAAGTGTCACGCACTTCACGAGCTTTTTCTCCGAAGATAGCTCTGAGTAGACGCTCTTCAGGAGTTAATTCTGTTTCGCCTTTTGGTGTGACTTTCCCTACCAGCACATCGCCGGGACCTACTTCAGCCCCAACGCGTACCACGCCACGCTCGTCGAGGTCACCCAAGACGTCATCAGCAACGTTTGGAATGTCGCGAGTGATTTCTTCGGGTCCGAGTTTGGTGTCACGGGCATCGATTTCATGTTCATGTATATGAATCGACGTGAGCACGTCATCTTTGACAAGACGTTCGCTAATGATGATCGCGTCTTCAAAGTTGTACCCCTCCCACGCCATGTAGGCCACAAGAAGGTTCTTACCTAACGCCAACTCTCCTTGGTCGGTGGAGGGGCCATCAGCAAGCACAGCGCCCTTCTTGACCTTGTCTCCTTCACGAACGAGTGGCTTTTGGTTAATGCAGGTGTCTTGGTTGGAGCGCTCGAATTTCAGAAGTTGATGCCTAACGTCACCAGCTTTCTTGTATTCGACGTTGATGCTGTTACCAGTGACTTGGCTAACTACACCGTCTTCAGCCGCAAGAAGAACATCTGCGGCATCGCCCGCGGCGCGAGATTCGATACCTGTTCCTACATATGCCGCTTCTGATCGGAGCAGTGGCACAGCTTGGCGCTGCATGTTTGCTCCCATGAGAGCGCGATTTGCATCGTCGTGCTCTAGGAAGGGGATCAACGCCGTTGCTACGGACACAATCTGTTTGGGTGAGACGTCCATCATGTCGACTTCAGCCGCTGGTACGTAGCTGATTTCTGTGGTCGCCGCGAAGTAGGTGTCGCGTTCCATTTGCAGCTTTAGGTCCGCGAGGCTTGCACCTTGCGGGCTCTTTCGCACCAGTACTCTCGGGTTGACGAAGGCTTTTTTATCGTTCAGCGGCGCATTGGCTTGAGCTACAACAAATTCTTCTTCTTCGTCTGCAGTGAGGTAACGGATTTCATCAGTGACTATTCCGTTTGTGACGACTCTGTATGGCGATTCGATAAATCCGAATTCATTCACTCGAGCAAATGTCGCCAATCCGCCAATAAGGCCGATGTTCGGTCCTTCTGGAGTTTCGATGGGACACATGCGTCCGTAGTGGCTGAAGTGGACGTCTCTAACTTCAAAGCCAGCTCGTTCTCGGGACAGACCACCTGGACCAAGCGCTGAAAGACGACGTCGGTGGGTCAACCCAGAAAGCGGGTTGACCTGGTCCATGAACTGTGACAGCTGTGATGTACCGAAGAACTCTTTGATCGCTGCTGTTACAGGTCTGGTGTTAATGAGTGTCGTTGGTGTAATGGCCTCAACGTCTTGAGTTGTCATCCGTTCTCGGACGACCCTCTCCATGCGGCTGAGACCTATGCGTACCTGGTTTTGGATGAGCTCGCCTACCGACCGGATGCGCCTGTTCGCGAAGTGGTCTTGGTCGTCAAGGCGATAGCCCGGTTCTGCGTTAGCGAGGTGGAGCAAGTAGCTGATGGCGGCTAATACTTCCGAACGAGTCAGAACTTGGGAGTCAGCTTCGGGGCGTTCTAGATCAAGTCCGAAGAGATTCTCAAGTTTGTCAATTTCGGCGCTCAGCTTTTTATTGAGCTTGTATCGGCCCACTTTTGAGAGGGAATATCGTCGTTCTTCGAAGTAGGCGTTATTGAAGTAGTTGGCTGCGGCTTCGGGCGTGGGGGGTTCGCCTGGCCGAGCACGCTTGTATATCTCGATCAACGCCTCTTCTTTAGTCGGCGCGACTGGTGTGTCTTCCTCCTGAGCCCACTTGCCTCGCTCTGTTTCCCATTGGCCTTCGAGAAAGTCGAAATGTTGAACGAAACGTTCAAGAAAACCTGGGTGGCTGGCTTCGTCGTAGCCAAGTGCGCGAAGCACCGTGAAAATGCTCAGTCGGCGTTTTCTGGCGATGCGAGCGCCAGCCGTGACGTCTTTACCGGGCTTGTGTTCTACGTCGAATTCAATCCACTCCCCTCGATAGGGGTGGATGGTTCCAGTGACGAGCTGGTGCTTTTGCATATTACGAAGGCGGTAACGCTCCCCAGGTTGGAAGATGACACCTGGCGATCGGACGAGTTGACTTACGATGACTCGCTCCGTGCCGTTGATGATAAAGGTCCCCTTATCGGTCATTTTGGGGAAATCACCCATGAAGACTGTTTGCTCTTTGATTTCGCCGGTGTTTCGGTTCATGAACCGAGCTCGAACGAAAATCTGATCAGAGTATGTGTGATCTTTTTCTTTGCATTCCTTTTCGGAAAACTTGGGCGGTCCTTTGAGGTCCTCGTCTTCACTGTCGAACTCAAACTCGAGTTCGAGGTTTCCGGTGAAATCGGTTATCGGACTGATATCGGCAAAGGTTTCTGCCATACCGAGCGCGAGAAAGCGGTCGAAGGATTTTTTTTGGACGTCAATTAGGTCGGGTAGCGGCAGAACCTCTTCGAGGTTGCCAAATGAATACCGTTCCCGGGCAGGGCGAGACGACAACGGGATCTCCTAGAGATTTTTATTCAGTTGCGACCGAGACGGACGGTCGTCATAAGCATGGGCGCGCGGACACTCGCAGTGTTTTCCAAAAAAGACGACACCAGAGCCACGACAGCGGACAGGCTAGCGGCCAGAACGGCTTGGGACAAACCGGGGATCGCTAGCGGGGGATTACAGCCGCGCTGCGGGGAGCGAAATAGCAGCCCACCGGGAACACTATTGCGTTCTTTACAGCGAGGTTGACCGCTTGATCGGCAGGACCTTTTCTTGGTTACTACAACCAAAACAACAAGGCCACAGTCGAACAAGTGGGTCTATTTGATATCGACAGTGCCGCCAACAGCTTCAATAGCCTCTTTGGCCTTGTCGGCATCTTCTTTCGTGACGCCTTCAAGAATATTGTTTGGTGCGCCTTCGACTAGATCCTTGGCTTCTTTCAGCCCAAGACTGGTGAGCCCACGGACCTCTTTGATGACCTGAATCTTTTTATCGCCGGCGCCTGTAAGCACAACGTCGAATTCATCTTGAGCTTCGGCAGCATCGCCGCCTGCGTCGCCACCTGCAGCCGCCATCATGACTGGCGCAGCAGCAGCGGCTGTGACATCGAATTTCTCTTCGAATGCTTTCTTTAGCTCGACAAGTTCAAGGACCGACATGCTGCCGATCGCATCGAGAATTTCTTCGGTGGTTGCCATTTCTTTGCTCCTAGGTTTCTAGTTCTCTTCGACGGCAGCTTCGCCGTCATCTTCTTGTGTTGACTTTGTTGGAGTTTCCTCCGCCGGTTTTTTCGCTTCGGCTTGTTCACTGGGCTCTTCTTCACCAGCGTCTTCACCGG
>TARA_B110000014_G_scaffold233396_1_pt1 | contig 12503 bp, 6 predicted proteins | sample TARA_B110000014 | Tara Oceans TARA_B110000014 (sample SAMEA4396468) | marine metagenome | biome: Westerlies Biome; feature: [MES] marine water layer (ENVO:01000295) within the mesopelagic zone...; material: water (ENVO:00002006), including particulate matter (ENVO:01000060) such... | reverse complement strand
GAGAGTAACTGCGGTACTTGTGTTCCCACCTGCATACACAGTTTCGGAATAATCCTTATGGGTAACCGCCGACATGGTTTGATCTGCACCAGTGACAGCACCAGAAAGAGTGGTACCAGCAATCGTCGCACCAGTCAAAGTATTTGTCCACGCAGTCGTGCCACCACTCGAATGCTCTAAAAAAGCATTCGCACTAGCCGAAGCAGCAGGAGCCGCACTAATACCTAGTTTTGTTTCTACAGCAATCAAAGCAGTAGAAGCAGCACCATGCACCTGATCGTGTTCATACCCTGTCGCATCCAAGTCAGTAGTAGACGATGGAGTTACCTGCGTTGACGTTGTATCAAGAGAGGTTGGATAGTTCGAACTTGGCATTTATAACTCCTATGGCTTCAAATCAAGGGTAAAGATACCAGACGCATTCCACTGTATTTGGAATGTGCCTGACGTTGTACTGAACGATCCCCCGAAATCTATGTATGCAATCAAACGTTTATTTGTCACCGTATCGTCATAAATGACTCCTCCCGTGACGGCTGTCAACGTAGAGTTAGCCCAAGACACATCGTCTGCGTCCCATTTGATTGTGCCTGTCCCATCGGAACTACTAGTCATAGCGACAGAAGTCATGGTTTCGCCACCAGCAGTGTAATTAGTTCCCGTTGCTTCATTTGACACATCTGAAAAGTTTGTGTCAGTTTCAAAGTCAGGAACGTACCCCACAAGGGTCAACATGCACTTGAACGTATCATTGTCCATATCAAGTGCGAGATCGTTTTTTAACGCAGCTTCGAAAGTTTCTACATAAAGACCACTAGCCATTGGTATTACCTGTTCCTTGGATCGGCTTTGGCTTAATCGTTACATCACCGTTTGATTTTTGCATTCTTTTTCTTTCTCGCAGCGGCAGCAGCCTTTTTACCTTTAGCGGTATAAGGATACTTTTTTCCCTTAACGATAGGCATGGTTGAAATCATAGCAGAGGATAATGAGGGGGCCGGGGAAAGGGGGAAAACCCGACCCCCCCAAACCTCTATGGGCTAATTATTAGTTAGCACCAATGCTGGAAGCTGATTCCACACGTTGTAGACATGCTTGGCGGAAGATGCCATAGCCAACGAGGTGGTACCAACCAATAGGGTTGAACCGACGCAAGGTGTCAGTCACAGGACCGACAACAATGCTTGGTTCAGAACCAAATCCGGCGGCACGAGAATGTGCTTTCGCAAGTCCTTGACGACCGCAGATAAGGGTTTGGTAAACATCGACTGTACCGGAACCACCGTCGGCAATTAGACCTGCACGGGGGTTTTCGATATATTCGATGCCATTGAATGTACCGATTGAGCCTGCCTTGATAGGGCCGCCTTCTTGGTACAGTTGGTACTGGATAACGTCAGTTACCGCCGTATCTCCACGAAGATCGTAGGAAACATCAGGGTGGATAACTGCCATAAAGTTGCCATTGCTCCAACCCGGAGCGTTACGTCCACGAAGCTGGGCGACGGCTTTACGGCCTTCGGCAGCAGTGTAAACGTCCGTAGCGGTGATAGCACCACGGCTGGCTTGACCAACGTGAGTTACGTTAGTGCCGCCATTGGCAACATCTGAAACGATTTTATCCATCGAGTCAGCCATGTTGTAACCCACAATGTTGGCTGCATCAGAGTCAACATTGAGGAATGAGGTTCCACGCACTTTAGCGGTGGTGATAACAGCGTTACCGTATTCTGCAAGAGTTACGGTTACTGCGCTATCAGTCAACGCAACAGCGGTCACATCTGTAGCTTCTGTAAGAGCCGTAGTTGCTTGCGCCATGTCAGCGTAGAACGTGAATTGGACGCCAGAACCGTTATGGCTCTGAGCGGTTGAACGTACATCCGCAACCATTTCAAATAATGGTTGTGAACGTAAAGCAAAATAAGCGGTCTGATCGAACGCCGTTTTTACCTGATCGTCAAGTGTAGCGGTGGTTGTATAAGCCACTGGATAGTCCTTCGTAGGTTGGACTCCATTGGCTTAGTGACTTAGGCTGTTGCCCCCCACAAGACACCATGACTTTCCATCAAAGCACGCAATTCTTCTGGATTCTTCGTTGCTTTGATCTGAGCGTCAAGATCAGCTTGTGACACCGGATCTCCGCCTTCCCCAGCAGACTGAATACGTTCTTCTGCTCTTAAAACATCAGGCATTGCATCAAGCTGTTGAATGGCTGGAGCGTTTTCACCAATAAATCCTGCTGCCATCGCTTCTTCACGAATAGCTTCAGGGGAAAGCTCACCATCGTAGCCCTTAACAAAATACCTGACACGAGCATCATCAGGGTCAAGCCCTGCTGAACGGAACGTATCCCGACGTTCGTAACTAGAGATCTTGCCTTCGGCATCTGAAGCACGAGCTTCAGCTTCCTTCAAGCGAGATTCCAACTCACGACGCCAGTTGGGTTTCGATTCGGTTGAACTGGCAGAACCACTGTCACTGTAGTCAGTGGAGTCATTATCTGTCATATGTCACTCACCTACTTGTACGCATCCTTAGCGGTGGAACTTCGGATGGAAAAATGTTGTCTCGATTAGCTCGCCCCGAAAGGGCCAACCGATAAACCAGATTATAAGTAAAACTTATACCCCATGTCAAGTACTGACACCTAAACCAGAAACACCTGAGCCCGATATCAGCATTCCAGACTGCCCAGAGAAATTAGATGCCCGTTCCTCACGTCGTCTACGCACCTTGTTCGCCGCTAAAGGATCTAATCCAAACTCGCTACTAGCCAAGTCATCTGCGCTAATCCCATCTTCTTCACCCAAAATTGCATTAGCTAAACCGCTAGCTGGGGTAAGTCTTTGTTGAATTTCTCGACGTTGGACACCTTCACGCTGTAATGCGAGAGCAGTATCTTTATCAAATCCGGTAGGTGTCCCAATCACACGGGCCGCTGTGGCCGAAAGACCTGCAGCTTCAAACGCTCGTCGTTCTTCGATAAGATTCGTAGCGCTTTCAGGATCTAAGTAATAGGCGACAAGATCTGTTTCGTCCACATCAAAGAGCCGTTTAAGTTCTTCTTTAGTGTTTGGGTCAGCGCCTTTAGTTGCTAATTCGGCAAGAGAGACTCGTTCTCCAAACTCATTTGGGGAAACATCTGCGGCTATAAGGTTCGCAAAGTCCATTCTGTCATCGTAAAAGCGTGGTGGTAACCCGTGAGTACGCAGCAACATGGCGTATTCGTCCTCATTTGCCATGTATTCAGCTTCCGTGATAGCTCCGAACCCGGCGTCTCGGCGTAGTTCCATGCCGGGGAACCGTGTTTTATATTCGTCTGTTTGACGTATTTCGAGAGAGATCGCTTCTTCAGACAAACCGTCAACCATGAATTGTTTTAACTTAGCGACAACAGTTGTTGGCAGCCCGAATGCTCCTGCAAGTCGTTGCAGAATTGCCGTTGCGCTTTCCACACCGGCAGCGGCAAGTTGGGCGTTTCGTTCAGAATCGGTAAACAAATTTGTTTTATCTATAGAATCTTGCCCCCCGATAGCTGTCGTACCTGTCTCACCTTTAGCCACATAGTCGGGGTTCCGTACCCACCGTGTCTCACCAGTCGCAGTAGTGATTTCATGGAACGCTTTCAAACCATTATGCAGCGTTGCTTGATTCTCCGAAGGTTCAGTTAAGTAGGTAGAAGCGTAACCACTTGTCGTGTCATCCGTATAAAACCCAGATTCAGCACTCCACCCACCGGGCAAAAGACCAGCAGCGTCACGAGTCTGATTATTGAAAAATGCTGGTGTTACACCTGCTAAATCAGCGGCATCGTAATGCCCCTCAACAATCGCTTGCCGTAAGTGCTCTAACCCAGTGAGCCCTTCGAAACGTGCCTCGAAATCCGCAAAAAGTTCTTCCTGCTCGGCAGTTAAAACATCGTCGATGCCCGGTCTGAACAGACCGGTTGTTACCTCAGCGAGTTCCCATGACCATTTTTTTTCATTCCAAACATAGCTTTTACCGTCTGTCGGGTATGGAGGTTTTTCCCGAAGTTTTGTAGGACTTGCTGGAATTGTTGGAAGAAGTATTTCAGTTTCAATACTAGTTAATTCTTTTATCTTTTTTGTCACAGTTTCCAAAGCTGGCCCTGTGACTATATTTGCTTGTATGAGTGCTTCGTTCCCCCTCAAATCAGCTTCGGGGTCTATCCACGGACTAGTTTTTCTTACAGTAGCTTTCGCTCTACTTTTTGCACTAGGAGCATTTACAAAAGCATCGACAAAATCCATCAGACTTTAATCCCAAAACTATTTAATAATGTACCGACAGTACCATAAGCCTCATCGCGAGCATTCTCACTAGTATCCCACTCAGGAGTAGAACGCACATAACGCTGAAACTCCCCACGAGTCATCGGACGATTAAGACCATCGTTAGCAACCATCGTGTCTTTCAAATGGCTATACAACTTAGAGTCACCACCCAAGAAATCAATAGGGCGACCTAACAATTCCGAAGCGGTATTACTGTAACTAGAGAAATAAGCACTCGGGGTATAACCCTGTTCAATCAGCGATTTCAATGCTGGTTCTTGATCCATTACAGACTGAGCATGCCCAGCGGTTATGCCCTCATATGTTGCTTTACCAAGATAAATTTTTTGGGTGTAATCATTAAGAGTGGCTTCGTCTAGCTTCATCATGTAAGTCGCAGCATTTTGCCGGAGTTGCTGTTTGATGTTTAAGAAAGTGCCCGAACCTTGGACTTTATTAATATCAAATGCTCCTTGGAACCCATTCGCAAACTCGCTTTTAATTTCAAAATCAGTCATATTTAGCTGTTTAGCGTTGTATGCCATCTGCATGATTGCATTTTTTTTGACGGGATCATCCGTATTGATACCAAGACGATTTGCTTCAAGAATCAACGAGTCATAAGTATCGTCCAACATTTCGTGCATTCCTGCATTCATGTTCCATTGCATCCCAATGCCTGCATCTGCATTAAACGATGGCGACCAATCATTAGTACCCCCAGCTTTCGACCAATCCACTTGGAATTGACGTGCTGTAGGACCATTTTCTTGAAACCATTGTGTTTTTTGGAACAGACCCCAAATAACATCAGGGTTTTCTTCTTTGTCATCAATGATTTTCTGAATTACGTTTGTGTCTAATGTGCCGTCACCGTCAGTGTCGATCCACATTTTGTCGCCATGAAAATTTTGGAAAAACTCTACTGAACCAAAGTTTTCATTAATGTATTTCATTGCTTCGTCAGTAAGTTCGCTACCTTTGCCACCATTGTCGCCACCCCCGGTATCGCCGAGGCCGTCCTTGTCGGGGTCTTTACCGTAGTTTGGATCTATAGTTGTTTCGGGAGCACGGTTCGTTCTAGCAAGATCGGCTGCTAATGTTCGCTCTTGGAGTGTCGCAAGAGTTTCGTCTGCTTGGTTTTTACGAAATTCTGGGTAGTTATCAGCGAAACTATCATCAGGAACTGGACTTGTAGGAGAAACATCTGAAACACCAGGGACGAAACGATCTCGTTCACCAGCCTCAATATCAGCGGCCCCGGTAGCTCTCGCTGCCCTATTTTCTGGAGAATTTTCTGTAGGAAGAAAATCTCCTTCTAACACTTTCTCAAAACGTTTTGAACTTGGCCCATCAAAAACTTCAGGGTCATCAGTTGCCAATGAACGGATAAGACTTTGTGCAGTCCCTCCCTCATACCCAAATTCCAAACCTGATATCCAAACCATCTGGTCATTAATCGTGGCACCCTCACCAGGGGCAGCATCTATCCACGCTTCTAATTCGTCATAAGTTTCTTTACTTGTAAATTCTTCTAACTCATCATCATCTAATGACTGAACCCAATCTAAAACCATATTTTTGGCATCACTCGAACCGGGATCAGCAATAGGATAAATGTAACGATTTTGGTCCCAGTTAAGACGATCGCCCCCGAAGCGAGGAGCATTTGCTTCATCCCGTAATGCGCGTGCTTCTTTTTTGTTACGTGGGAGATATAGGAGAATTGTGTCAAGAAGCTTTTTTTGATGTTCGACACGTCCAGGTGTTCGCCCTATATCTAATTTAGGAGAACCTTTTTTGAAGAGATTCCCTAGTTCTTCTATCTCTCCTGCAATCCATTTCTTTAACGGCCTATCAATCTTGTTTATGAGTGCGGAATCAAGTGTGCCTAAGGGTTTAATGAAATCAACAACCTCATGGCCTGCATCAATCAAAGGGCTAAGAACTTTACCCCCTCCTCCTTTAACCCACCCCAATACCTTATTCGTAAGCTCTTTATCTGAGTCACTCATGCCAAAGTCCATTATGGCGTTGTCTATTACTTCACCCAGAAAGTCGGCGGCTGTGAATCCGGCGTCTGCTATTAAAAGAGCAGCTTCTTCTAGTTTCCCTAGAACAGCATCATCAGCATCATTATAAACTTGGTCGGCATCCATCCATGCCCCGTAGGCACTTTTTAATAAAGCGACTATCGGAGCAAATGATTCCCCAAACGATGAACCTTGGTCCTTGTATTTCTTATCCGCATCGCTAGTAGCCATTATTTTAATCCTAAAGCATTTTTAACAGTGCTAACAGCGTTGTAAGCCTCAACACCAGCAGCACGATTCGGGTCTAAATCTCCAGCCATTCCCCCAATTTCAGCAGTCAAATCAAACTTCACATTTTCTTGACCCTGCAAACTATGAACTAAACCAATAACGGTTTTCAATTCGTCGTCTGTGGGACCACGATCCAGTTTCTCTCGGAAGGCTTTACCCGCATACTCGGTAATGGTCGCCCGTGTATATTGAGCAGGTCTTTTAGTAGCTGTAATCCGATCAATTTCTGCTTGCAAATCAGCCGGATCAGTAGCTTTCAACAAAGCATCAACAGTTGGCATCATGCCAAGGCCAGCACCACCAGCAGCAGCAAATTGAGATGCTTTTGCAACTGCTGCCAACATCCCATTGACAACATTGTCATAGTCATATATCTCTTCTGGATCTTCGTCAAAGGTGGTGTAACCGTTGACCAAAAGACCTTCAGCTATTTGATCCCACTTCTCCTGATCGTTTTTGAAAGCGTCCATCATCTCATTAAAAGCAACTTCGCCAGTAACAGCCTGACTCACATCTATCTCAACTTCACCTTTACGACCCGGAACAGGTGTATCAGTAACTTCCAAAAACAGTTCTTGTGGATCAGCAGGATCACGAATCATATCGAACTCATCGGCGTCAATAATCTCGTTCATTTCCTGCGGACTCATTGTCGATGAACGACGCCCATACCGCTTACCGGGACGCAGCCCAATAATGTTGCCAGTGCTAGCGCCTCCGACAACAGGGTCACCAATTTGGACGCCAAGTTTTTCAGCGTCACCAACTAAATCTGGAGATGGGCCTGTGCTAACCATTATGCTGTCAACTTTCCAATTTCTTGTTCTTCTCTTGCGACCATGTAACTAGACGGCCATGAAAGTTTGCTGATAGAAGTGTCTTTATTAAAGTAACGATGGAAAATAGGAGCAAAATCTGATTCAGTAGCTATCTGTAATCTAAATCTAGTCCATAACTCATCTAAGTCTTCGTTGTCATCATGGCTCAACAAGCCCCTATCCATATCACCCGTGCTGGATTGTCGCCTTTCAAGTTCGACAGCGATTTTGTCTCGCATATCTATATAGTCTCGAATCTTGTCGATTTCTACACGATCTTCGAATAACGGAGAATCAGCAACTTTTCTAAAAGAATGAATTGCTACTGCTCGTTCTTCTGCACTTTCAAATTCATCAAGTTCATGTTTCCATTGAGGGTTTATAGTCGCTATTTCTGCAACGATTTTTTGTTTCATTTCACGCAAATCATCGTTTGATTTGGAATTCATGTGGACACTCAAACCGTTAGCACCACGCCGCACTAATTCATTATCAATGACTGCCATCTGATCTCTAAACTCAGCCCATCCTTTTTGTTCCGCTGCACGAGTATAAATTTCTCTCGGGTCAAGACGAACACGGCGTCCCTCATTAAGTTCTTTTATTTGGACAGCACGGTTGTATTCAAACCCAGAATCGAGAGAACCAACTTTCCCAACAATAAAATCACCTATCTCTGAATTGTTATCCGCGAACTCTTTAGTTTGTTGATAAAGTTTTTCGCCTTCTAATGTCGCTGATGCAACTGTTCTAACTTTTGTCTGGCGTCCTAAAACAGCGAACATTTCTGGATGCTTTGACAAAAGCCATTCATCAGCGGCTTCAAGACCTTTGTTTTTAGTGATTTCTCTGTAACCATAAATGATCGAATAATGAGGCGATTGTGCGACAAAGTTAATTGGCAACCCGAGATTTCCTAACATCCGAACTGTCAAAATATTTGTTGAACGGCGATCTACTTCTGCTTCAAACTCAGCCCACTCTGCTTCGTTGTCTATGACCTCACCATTTTCTGCATACTCATATGCCACATCTGCTGTGATTCGTGCTTTCACTCTTTGTCGTTGAGCCGTATTGAATTGGGCGCTTGCCGCTGTCTTTGTCCATGTGGGTTGAACATTTTTTATAACCCGTTCAAGAAACGATTGTCCCTCGGTTGGGCCATACGGGAGTAATAAATCAAGTGACTCAGCTAGCTCAGGAACTTTCAATATTGTTTCGCTAGCGCCAATACTGATAAGCGGACCAAATCCGGGCAAACCTGCACTAATCATTGAAGCTGAACCAAAGTTGAAATCAATAGCGTTTTCACCCAAAGCAGACATACGCCCAAACGCTTTAATCCCCAACACCGGGATTTCCATATTCATTAAGCCTTCAGGGAGAGAAAGCACAAAGACTGGTTGCCCATTTTCGTCGGTGCCGTCCATCGTCTGTATGGCTTTACGAAAGTTACGTGCTCCTGCAGCCACAAACGCTGGGTTACGTGCGGCCAAACCAGTCCATCTAGTAATCACTTCTTGCCACGCCCCGTAGAAAGGCATAACATTTGCAACAATTTCTTCGAACTTAGATCGTTCAGCTAAATCATAAAGAAGATTCCGAGTTTCTTTTATGGCAACAGTGCGTGCCTGTTTTTCCATTTGTTTAATTTGGGATTCAGTTAGCCGGAACGCCCCTGAATCTTCATACCGTGCAATCCTTCGTGTCATTTCTCGTGTGTAGCCGTTTCTAAAAACAAGGCTTCTAGTTAAAACATCCGTTGGCAAAGTACCAATATTTTGGAAAACACTATCGAGCTTGTCTTGGACTCTGACTAAAAGCCGGTGGCTATCTGCTGCATCCTTGAATGATGAATCACCTATGACATTCCCAAAATCAAATTCCCCAGTTCGGTTTCGAACTATCTCTATATCCCCATCGTATTTACGATCAATGATTGGTTGTATATCCCGATTCCAATTAACTTCTCGCCCTTCGATAATTTGGTTTCGAACATCAGCGAAATCTGGGTGATTTGGTACTAGAGCATTTACCTCTCGGCGGAAACCCATTAACAAATCTTCAGGATCTATCTTGTCGATTTCTCCAAAATAATGAGGCATTGCGTCTTGTAAAACAGCGCCTTCTTTTGATTTCAACCAAGCAACAATTTCGTCATGTGGAGTGTCCTCCCACATGAGCCGCTGAAAATCTTGGTATGCATTGTTGACACTCGGATCCGTAGACGGAACATATTGTCTGTTGACCGTATCGTTATAGGCATTAGAGAACCGTTCCGGGTTCTCGTCATACCGATATTGGATCGGTTCACGAACTTGTGTCGCCCGGCGTTTTGCCTCTGAAGCTGAATCCCATAAAGCTCGGTTTGAATTGTCTGCTGAAATGGCGGATCTATAAATAGCTATTTCTTGTGCATTATTCCCGAAATGGTTTGCGTATCCAATGCCCCCAATATGGGCGTTCCCTAAACCGGCATCATGCAATATCCGTCCTGCACGGTCAAAGTTGTTATATAGATCTGCATTGCGCTCTGTCAAAGCGTCTAACTGTAAAAGTTGTTGGTCGTTTAGATTTTTAGCTTGTGCTTCGAGCATGTCTGCTGCCCGGTTTATGTCATCTATCTCTTTAGCTGCAGAAGCTAGTTCGTCTGGGTCAGTAACGTATTCAACACGTTTTCGGATAGCACCTATTTCGTCACGTAACTGTGTGCGTGCAACGGAACGTAATTGCAAACCAATCGCTGATCCTGTTTCCATTTTCGCTAAACGTTTCAAAGAATTTCGGGCCATATACCCGTAAAGAGCCCCAACGGCTAGCCCTGCTGGTCCTGCAACTATTCCTGCGGCTGTAGAAGCACCAAGAGTACGTCGCCTAATTTTCTTTTTTCCGTACTCATCATAAATAGTGTTGCGAACTAAACTTTCTGCAGCGTCATCACCAAACTTTTCAACGTACTCTTCTACTAAATCGTAATAATTGATGGGATCGTTCTCAGCTATAAGTTTCTCACGTCTTATTTTTAGCTCAGTGATTTGGCTTCGTATAAGATCTGGATCCCCTCCGGCTTCCTTAATTCGTTTCAAGGTAGATGGGTGAAAATCTGTTCTTGGGCCGCCTTTAAGGAATTGATCTAATTCTTCGACTCCCTTGCCCATCCCGTAGATACGTTTATCACGAGCAGCATCAAGAGAGCTATAACCCAGTTCGTCAAGCATCCCTTTCTGGATTAGAGGGCCAAGATCTTGCCCATTTTTGCGGAACCAGTTAGCTCTGAGATCCCCCATACCACCCATTACTGATTTGAGGGTATCCAAAGTGCCTAAGTGGGCAGCGCTACGTGCATATTCATCAATTAAAACACGCATGGGCCATGCTGGTCGAAGTAAGACTGATTTTTTCCATACAGAAGTAAACGCATTGACCGCACCTATGGTCACACTTTTCGCTTGTCCCATGTTTTGAGCAAACATAGATTTATCTGTAAAGGCTTGCCGGTAAAGGTCATACCTCGGGACAAGTGCAGCAGCTTCTAGCTGTGCTGTAGTCACAGGCATATACCGTGCAACGGTTTCCCCACCTTCTACTGCATCTGTTATCCGAATACCTTTTTGTCCATAGACACGAGCATTTCTTGCTTTTCCTTTTAACGCACTATCGCCCTCTTTCCATTGGCGTTGAAGAATCTGCGTTAATTTTTTCTTATTGACCCCCATCATGCGTTGACCAAAATGGTCAACCATGCGTCCATTAATCTCATTAACGGTACTTTCAAATAATTCTTTTAAAACATTTGTATCGTTTGTGTTTGTCCATGCCCCCAGCTTTTGATCGACGAAAGCGTTATCAATTTTGTCAATCCCTATTTTTTCTGCATCTCTCAGCATTCTTTGGAATGTAGAAAAACTTTGGTTAGCGTCATCCCACAAAATCATTCCCTGCGGAACTTTTTCGACAATGGCACGAACAACTCTTGTCGATGCAAGCGACCCCAGCAAGGGAGCTTTCTCGACATAGGTTCGTACTGCAAGCCCAGCTTCGTTGAAAGCCCCAATTTTGGGGAGTTCATCCATTGTGTCAACATGATTATGAATAAGGATTTGGTCAGTAGCCGCATTGACAAGATGCGGATCATCGTTCAAGGCGTCATAGCGTGCGTTTAATTCATCTGGGGTGACATACCCCCGGTCAAGATCAGCACGGCTAGCTAAAGCATGTAACCGTTCTTCTTTCATTGAAAGAGCAGCCCCAAACGGAAGTTCTGGATTTTCTTCCATCAACTTTTTCTCTAATAGCTTTTGTTCATGCTCCAAAAATTTTCGGCTAGTAGCCCCATCCCCAAATTCTCCTGCGTCTAACCGCTTATTGACTTCGCTGAGTTGGTGGTGCAAGCCGCCTTCTTGATGAGCTAAATGATGTTTTCGTGCGGCTTGACTCATCTCTTCCATCACCGCCATGTCCCCACCGGTAACAGCTAATTTGAAATACGCATCCCTAGCGGCTTTATTAGGCAACGAAGCCAAAGCTCTAGCTTGGTCTATCGAGAGTTTCTTTTGGCCTGCCCCTAATTTTCCTGATTGCGCGTCTTTCAATATGCGACTTGTCAAAATATCAATATTGTCTAAATCTGTATCAGAAAACCCAGTACCTTTTTTGTAATTATCTGACCATTTCAAATCTTCGGTATACCGCAAGGCTTCTATCGCATCATCGAACCGTTGGAACGACTTTGAATTTCCTATAGCCGCCACAACATTTTGATGTCCAATCCCGATTTTCTTTTTCGCAGTTTTGCGAGCCATTTTTGAAAGTTTCCCGACTTTGCCTGCCCCAAATAGAACATTGGCAGGGTCGAGAACGATATTGCCGAAAGCATCAAGCGCTCCTGAAACCATTTTGTAATAACCGGTTCCTTTGAACCGTTCGACTTCAGCAGGATCGTCAAGATCTATCCATTGAGTTGCCATAGCGAGAGCTTGACCGGCACTTCTGGATTCAGTTATATGGTAAGCCTGTCGCCACTCATCAGGATTAAAAAGTGTAAAAATTTCACCTGCGTCAGCTTT